>CAADHZ010000017.1_pt1 | contig 46867 bp, 47 predicted proteins | sample 2381281 | NCBI WGS metagenome assembly CAADHZ01 (sample SAMEA5147515, study PRJEB30075) | plant metagenome | biome: Evergreen rainforest; feature: Forest; material: Leaf | place: Madagascar | collected 2016-11 | reverse complement strand
CGTCATAGCTTGCCCCCTTGCGGCGCAACCCGGACAGGCCATGCTCCCGGTAGCTCTGCACCCAGCGTCTGACCGTCGCATGGCCAAGACCCTGCTCAGCACCGACCGTCTTGGCTCCCGCCGAGCCCGATAAATACCGCCTGACTACCCTGAGCTTGAACTGCTCGTCGTACTTCGCCATGCAAAAACCCCCGAAGGTTGGATCTCGTCCAACTTTCGGGGGTCAGTTCATGCGAGGGCGCTTTGTGTTTTGTGTTCGTCGGCAAGAAAGGCTGGAACCACCGGCAAGCACACAACCCGGCAGGGCGGCGTGGTGCCACGCAAGCCAGGGTGCAGTGGAGCCGGCTCCGCCGGTCCACCAGCACCGCCCCCCTGGGGGGGAGGCGCGTCAGCGCCTCGGGGGAACCTACCACCAGGGGCTACCTCTTCATGCAGTCGCCGCAGGTGCCGTACAGCACCATGTGGTGGCTTTCCAGCACGAACCCATTGTCCTTGGCGATCTTGTGCTGGCGCTTCTCGATATCGGGATCCGAGAACTCGACCACGGTGCCGCAGTGGGTGCAGATGAGGTGGTCGTGGTGGTCGCCGTCGTTCAGTTCGAACACGGCCTTGCCGCTGTCGAACTGGCTGCGGCTGAGGATGCCGGCCTGCTCGAACTGCGTCAGCACGCGATAGACGGTGGCCAGGCCGATTTCGACGCTTTCACCGATCAGTGCACGGTAGACGTCTTCGGCGCTCAGGTGGCGCTCTTCCGACTTGCGGAAAATATCAAGGATCTTCAGGCGCGGGAAAGTCGCCTTCAGGCCCATGTTTTTGAGGTCGGCTTGATCGCTCATAGATGGCATCACTGGTCGTTCCGGATAAGGGCGGTTCGGCGGCAGGACATGGCGACCGGAGGGAATGTTCCGGTGACCGGGCTCGGTTACCGCTCGGTTACTGATGTAGGGGACCGGGCTCGGCCACCCACTGATGAAACCCTCGGTTCCGACCTGGCAAAGCCAAGCCGGACAGCCCTGCGCTCCACGGCTTGGTGCTTAAACCTTTATGATAACGTCTTTGCCCGTTTTCTCTAACCTCCAGGGGTGCCGCGTGCCCAGCCTCGTCCCGATCTCCTCGCGCTTGCGCGCCGGCCTTGCGCTGGCCGCGCTGGCCTTCGCCCTGACCGCCTGCTCCTCCAGTACCGGCAAGTGGGGCTTCCCCTATCGCGCGCCTGTCCAGCAAGGCAACTGGATCACCCAGGAGCAAGTCGCCCTGCTGCAGGTGGGCATGACCCGTGAACAGGTCCGCTTCGCCCTGGGCAGCCCCACGCTGACCAGCGTGCTGCACGCCGACCGCTGGGACTACCCCTACTACTACGTGCCTGGCCGCGGCGAGGCGCAAGAGCGCAAGTTCACGGTCTGGTTCGACAACGAGCGTCTGGCCCGCTGGCAAGGCGACGACCAGCCCGACATCCAGCCCTTCCAGCAACAGGCCCGCGAAGAAGCCACCCGCGTGCGCCGCGAAGACCGGGAAACCGCCCGCGTCGAGAAGGACGAAGCCGACGCGGACAAGCAACCGTCGACCCCGTCGCCCTCGGGCCGCTCCACCCTGAGCATCCAGCAGAACCCCATGCTGCCCTCGCCCGCGCAATCCCAGCGCACCGGCTCGGGCGGCGCCGAACCGCTGCGCTAAGCAGCACACGGACAGCCAGACACCATGCGTATCGCCATTGCAGGCGCAAGCGGCCGGATGGGCCGCATGCTCATCGAGGCCGTGCAGGCCTCTCCCGATCTCGAACTCGCCGTCGCGCTGGACCGCGCCGGCAGCCCGCACCTGGGCCAGGACGCAGCGGCGTTCCTCGGCGAGGACACCGGCGTCCTCATCACCGACGACCTCGAGGCCTTGCGCGCTGCGGACTGCCTGATCGACTTCACGCGTCCCGAGGGCACCCTCGAGCACCTGCAAGCCTGCGTGCGGCATGGCGTGAAGGCCGTCATCGGCACCACCGGCTTCGATGATGCCGGCCGCGCCGCCGTGGCCGCCGCCGCCGAGCACGTGGCGGTCGTCTTTGCCCCCAACATGAGCGTCGGCGTGAACGCCACGTTGAAACTGCTGGACCTGGCCGCGCGGCTGCTGGATTCGGGCTACGACGTCGAGGTCTTCGAGGCGCACCACCGTAACAAGGTCGACGCGCCCTCGGGCACGGCATTGAAGATGGGCGAAACCATCGCCCATGCCTGGGGCAAGGAACTCGACGACGTCGCCACCTGGGCCCGCCACGGCGTGACCGGCGCGCGCGAGACCGGCACCATCGGTTTCTCGGTGGTGCGCGGCGGCGACATCATCGGCGACCACACCGTGTCGTTCTGCGGCATTGGCGAACGCATCGAGATCACGCACCGCTCCAGCAGCCGTGCCGGCTACGCCGAGGGCAGCTTGCGGGCAGCGCGCTTCCTGGGCGGCCAATCGAAGGGCCTGTTCGACATGCAAGCCGTTCTGAAGTAGAACTCCCGCCCCCGAAGCGCTGCGCGCTTCCCCCTCAAGGGAGCGATGCGAGCGGACCGGCAAAGCCGGCTTCGCGGCATCACTCGCCGGCCACCACCACCGGTTCAGGCTCCAGCGCCACGCCATAGCGCGCCTGCACGTCCTGCTGGATGGCGGCCGCCAAGGCCAGGATGTCGCCGGCGTCGGCGCCGCCGCGGTTCACCAGCACCAGGGCCTGGCGGTCATGCACGCCCGCGCGGCCCAGGTCCCTGCCCTTCCAGCCGCAACGGTCGATCAGCCAGCCCGCGGCCAGCTTGTAGCGCCCATCGGGCTGCGCATAGGACACCAGGTCCGGCCACTGCGCCAGCAGGGACGCGTGATGCGCCGCATCCACCAGCGGATTCTTGAAGAAGCTGCCCGCGTTGCCCAGCACCGCCGGATCGGGCAGCTTGGCGCGCCGCACCTCGCAGACGGTGTCGAAGATCTCGCGCGCCGTGATGCCGGCCTCGTCACGCCCCGCCAGCCGCGGGTGACGCAGCAGATCGGGATAGCGCAGCACCGGCCGCCACGGACGCGGCAAGGCCAGGCGCAGGGAAACGATCAGCCAGCGTCCGGGCTCGGCGTGCTTGAACACGCTGTCGCGGTAGCCGAAACGGCACGCCTGCGCCGAAAACGCCACCCGACGCCCGGCCGGAATATCCCAGGCCTCCACCGACAGCAGCCGCTCGGCCAGCTCCAGGCCATAGGCGCCGATGTTCTGCACCGGCGCCGCACCCGCCTGCCCTGGAATCAAGGCCAGGTTCTCCAGCCCGTCCCAGCCCGCTTCGATGCAGGTTTGCACCAGCCCATGCCAGGACTCGCCGGCGCCCGCCTCGATGATCCAGGCATCGGCGGTCTCTTCGACCAGGCGCACGCCCTGCAGGCCCACGCGCACCACCAGCCCCGGCACGGTTGCAGGCAGCACGACATTGCTGCCGCCCCCCAGCACGAAGCAGCTTGGGTAGTCTTGCGCCAACGCGGTCAGCGCAGGCAGTTGTGCCGGGTCATCCAGGCGCACGCAACGCGGCGCCACGCAGGCCAAGCCCAGCGTATTGAAGGCTTGCAGGGAAACGGAAGCGGGCGCTTCCAGCGGAAAAACAGCGGGGCGTGACGCCGGATTGGACATGTGAGAAAAATATCTGCTATAGTCTTGGTCTTCGCTCAATATTACTTGAAGCGCGGAACGAGACCGAAACCGGTGAGCCACGGAAGCTCAACGCAAAAGTCTTGATGAAGTTGAAGAAGAAATTCAAAAACTTTACACGCCGCGAAAAATTCATGTAGAATAGCGGACTTTCAACGATAAGCACTGCCAGACACCAAGCTGCAGCGCTGTTGAAAAGAAAGCAGTACCCATGCGGGAGTAGCTCAGTTGGTAGAGCGCAACCTTGCCAAGGTTGAGGTCGCGAGTTCGAGACTCGTCTCCCGCTCCAATTTTGATTCTGTAGAATTCCATCGAATTCTGCAAGTCATTGAAAACAGGGGATTTTGCCCCTTTTTTCATTCCGGTGATGTCCACTGGAAACCGCCAACATCCGGGACTTTTAAGTCCATTTTTAAGTCCATGAATACGGGTAAGGCGCTTTCCGGATTGTTGCTGGAGGAGCGAGGCCAACGAGACAAGCATCTAGTCCTGACTCATAGTTCAGGAGCTGGAGCATGGCACTCTCAGATATGGCCGCCCGGAACGCCAAGGCGACCGGCAAGGCTTACACCGTCAGCGATATCGACGGCCTCTCCCTCGCGGTCTCTCCGACCGGGGGCAAGACCTGGCACTACCGCTACTACTGGGCTGGCAAGCAGAAACGCATGTCGCTGGGCACGTATCCGGAGGTTGGCCTTCGGGAAGCGCGCGCTCTTCGCGATGCGGCTCGCGCGTTGCTGGCCAAGGGCATCAATCCCCGAGCGGATCGCAAGCAGAAGCGCCAGGCTGTTAGGCTGGCCGACGAACACACCTTCCAGGCGGTATTCGACAAGTGGGTTGAGCACCGCAGGCTCGTTCTCAAGGAAGGACGGCAGAGCACGCTGACCCAAATCCTCCGCGTCTTCAAGAAAGATGTCCTGCCGACCCTCGGAAAGCGCCCGATCTACGAAATTCAGCGCCCGGACCTTCTGGAGGTCGTAGCCAGGATCGAACGTCGGAAGGCGCTCAGCGTGGCGGAAAAGGTGCGCACCTGGTTCAGGCAGATGTTCCGCTACGCGCTGATCATCGTGCCCGGCTTGCCGCAGAACCCGGCGTTCGATCTGGATGTGGTGGCGTTGCCGATGCCACCCGTTCGTCACAATCCGTTTCTGCGAATGGATGAGTTGCCGACAATGCTGTCACGGCTGAGAAAGTACCACGGTCGGCTTCAGACGCAGTTGGGGCTTCGACTGCTGCTCCTGACAGGAGTGCGTACGGGGGAGTTGCGGCTGGCAACCCCGGACCAGTTCGACCTGGACCGGGGCCTGTGGATCATCCCCCCGGAGGTCGTGAAACAGTTGCAGCTTGAGATGCGCAAGGAGGGCAAGCGGCCCGGCGACATTCCTCCCTACATCGTTCCTCTGTCGGCACAGGCCATGGAGATCGTTCAGCACATGCTGGAGCAGTTCAAACCTGCTCAGCGCTACCTGTTCTCACATGGCTGGGACCTGAAGAAGCGCATCAGCGAGAACACACTCAATCAGGCTCTCAAGCGCATGGGCTATACGGATCAATTGACGGGGCATGGCATTCGGGCGACGATTTCGACTGCCCTGAATGAAATCGGGTATCCGAAAGTCTGGGTCGACGCACAGCTTTCGCATTCAGATCCTGACAAGGTGAGCGCTGCCTACAACCACGCGGAATACGTGGAGCAGCGCCGACGCATGATGCAGGATTGGGCTGACCGGCTTGATCTGTTCGAACAGCATCAGGTGGAGGCCGCGAGCATGCACCTAACCGTCCATCTGGAAGGTGTTCCGGAAGTTCCTGATGAAGTTCCAGAGGGTGCGGAGGCCGCTATTGCACCTGCCCCTATCGTGTTGGTCTCGAAGCTTGGAGCAAGCATGCCTACGTTGCCGGACACGGTGCATCGACTGTCCGCGATCACGGGGCCGCGTACACCACCGGTCTTGTCGGAAAGCCAGCGCGAGCAACTGGAGCGGTTGGACATCTTCAATTCGCCACACCTTCTTTCCGCAGCCGATTTTGCAAAAATGGCTGGCAAATCGCGGCGGTGGATCAGCTACGAGATCAGCGGACGCAAGATGTTGGCGCTGAGCCTTGGCAACCTCGGGCAGCGTGTCCCGGATTGGCACTTCACGCCGCTCAAGCACAAGCTGATACAAGCGGTTCTCAAGTTCGCGCGCGATGCGGACTCATGGGAAATCTACCGTGCGCTTTCTCTGCCCCACGATGACTGCAAGGGGCTTGCGCCTGTCGAAACGGTGACCGCTGAGAACCTGCATGAAGTCGTTATGGCAGTGTGCTTTTCGTTGAAGGACAGTCCGGCGATGCTTCGTCTGGCGTAGAGACCGACTGCAGGGAAACTCTCCCGATGATTTGGATGGTATCACCGAAGCGGGCGACACGATCTCTTTCGACGGCTTTGGCACGCTGGCAGACATAGTCGCCCCGAGCACAGGTCAGTCGACCATGTGGTCTCCACCGCCAAGATTGGGCGGTTGCAGGGCAAGTCCGTATGGGACATCATCCGCCGATTTCGACAGATACCCCCTACCGATTGTCAAGGCGCACTATGCTGCGGCACGCGGGTGTGGCAGCATCACGTTCATAGCGGGCATCTCTCTGATAATACGTTCATCCTGGGTATCGTGATCTCGCGCGGCCATCCGGATGGACGCGCGGAGTGGATCACGGCCGATGACGTCGGCCAAGTCGCCGCCTCTTCGGTCAGTGACCAGGAACTGCGGCTGGACGACAAGGCCATCGCCAGAAGGATACTCGAAGGTTTACCGAGATGACCTCTACCATCATCGGCGAGACTAGGCGGACGAAAGCGCAGCCGATTCCTGGAGCCACCGATGCGGACGGGCGGCACGGACGCTGACTCGCCTATGTCCATCGCATCCATTCGGCCTTTGCGAGCTTCCTCAGAGAGCCAGAACTCGGTTACGTCAGCCTGTCCGAGATCCGGTCTGTTCGCCCCAACCTCGGCCTGCCGGTCGAACGCGACCTCTATTCAAAGGTCAACTATCCACTCAGTTTCCATGCCAAGCGCGCAACGATGCCTGCGGAACCGTCACTGGCTGATCCCGTCTTCAACGCGCCTCACTCTTGGGCGAGGCGCTTCCGCTCGGTCACTAGTCTTGTGAGTGGCCGCCAGTTTGTCTCCTGGCAAATCCGCTCCCCCTCAGTTCTGCGCGCGCGGAAAACGATGCGCAAAATCCGCAGCGATGTCATTGAGGGTCATAAACTTAACGCCTGGATGCCCGAGCATATGCTTGATAATCCGCTCTAACATCATCAGCACATGCGGGCGGCCCGACACGTCAGGATGGATGGTGAACGTGAAGATGCCATAGTCCATTTGATCGTATACCCAATCAAACTGATCGAGCCAAATCTGCTCTATGTCGCGCGGATTGACGAAACCATGACTATTCGCCTTGGTTTTCATGAACATGAAAGGCGGGATGTCATCAATAGTCCAACTCGCCGGCAGTTCGATCAGATCGGTTTCCTGACCACGTATCAGAGGCTTCATCCACTCTGACGGTTGAAGATTGAAATCAATCTTGGTCCACCGATCGCCTGTTCGCACATAGTATGGCATATGGTCATGATGCATCAGTGAGTGGTCATATTTTATTCCATATTCAAGCAGGAGGTCGGCAGTCACCGGAGAGAATTCCCACCACGGAGCAACGTAGCCTGTCGGCTGCCGATGGGATAACTCCGCTACCATGGCGATGCTGCGTTCGAGCACCTCGCGCTCTTGTTCGGGCGTCATGGAGATCGGGTTTTCATGGCTGTAGTTGTGAACGCCGATCTCGTGTCCGGCTACGACTACATCGCGCATCTGATCGGGAAAGGTCTCGATCGAATGTCCTGGGATGAACCAAGTCGTCGGCAGACTGTATCGATCGAAAAGCCGCAGGAGCCTTGGTGTTCCGACCTCTCCCGCGAACATGCCGCGCGAAATATCGCTCGGCGAATCCTCGCCCCCGTAGGACGACAGCCAGCCGGCGACGGCATCAACCCCAACACCGAATCCACATAGAATTTCCTTCATTTTCGAGTCCTCTCTATAGCTTCGCGAGTAACGATCAGGGTGTGAACGCTGCTTCGACATCGCCCAACGCGATCCCTCGCAGACCTGCATATTCTGCTTCGGCGATGTCCGCCTTGGTGTGGTATCCCCACCGAGCCCAAAGGGTGTCGATCCCTGCAGCTCTGGCATCCAGAGCGTTGGCGAGATTGTCGTCGCAGAAGATAATGCGTTGTTGATTTGCCTCCGCCCGTTGCTTGATGTTCAGGAGGGCCGTGGCTTTGTTGGTTTGATTTCCGAATATGTGATCCGGAGGCAAGGAAATGCCGCTGGCGACAAGGATTGCGGAAATAGATTCGGCATCCTTACCAGAAACAATGTAGAATTCTTTCATTTTTCTAAGGGCGGCAAGCACGGGATCGTGTAGTTGATGCATGCCGATCCAATTGGCATAGTCTGAATTTCGAATACGCTCGCGAACCATGCGAAATCTATCTCGGAAGTTTTCGCGCTCAATTTCCGGAACGGCATCGTATAACGATCCAAACTCTTCCGATGAAGAAATCGGTTCTGACTTCATAAATGGGAGCAGAAAGTGCCCATCATGACGAACGAAGTTACGGTCATTGCGGAATCTCTGCTTAAAGCTCTCTGGGATAATGTCGAGCAAGTTCATACTCCAATCCCGTTCCGGTAGCGCGTGGAAGGCAATCCATGCTGTAAGCAAGCACTCGTCCAAGCCTTCGCAGACCACTCCGTCGAAATCCAAAACATATAGGGTGTGGGCTACCGCAATCATGGATGGCGCTTCCTTCAACTACCGAACAGGATTTTCAAGGTAGATCGCTTTAGGCGACGAGCAGTTCCCCCAGTTCTTCGCCGCGCGCGACACGACTTGCCGCCGCGAATGTCTCTCGCATGAACTTGCCGCACTCGGCGTAATAGGAGCAGGTTATGATGTTGCCATCGATAACGACGTCGGCGTCGATGACTTCAGCGCCTGAGTTCACCATGTCGTCGCGTAGTCCGACATAGGCACAAGCCTTCTTTCCCTGCATAACGCCGGCCGAAATCATGATCCAGGGTCCATGGCATAGCCCCGCGACAACCTTGCCCGCATCGGCCATAGATCGGACGAAGCTCTTCACTCGATCATCTTGCCTGACGCGATCCGGCGCCTCATGCCCGCCTGTCAGAATCACAATGTCGAACTTTCCGACATCGAGATCGTCGAATGAGATGTTCGGCTTCGATCTCTTGTCCATCGGCACTGTAACGCCGTATTTCCCGACAACCGGCTCACCGCTTTTCGTGCAGATTTCGACCTCGTGACCGTCTTCGCGAGAGCGATAGTAGGTGTAAACAACGTCGTGATCCTGAAAACCGGGTCCGGTAATAATTACAATGCGAAACTTCGCGCTCATCGTATTTCCTTTCGATGTGTTCTTTGCGGAAAAGTCAGGGAGTACTTGCGAAGGTGCCTTCGCGTATCAGCAGGGCAAGCGAGCCAGCGTGTTCGGTAAAGTCGTGCCTATCAGGGACGAGGAGGCAAATTCTCCCCGAAAGATGGTGTCGAATATCCATCAGCACGGCCGCGCGGAGCGTCGCATCCGAGCGATGATCCGAACCAAGCCTTGTCACTGCGAAGGTGTACGTGCCTGTCACATCACGACTTCGGTATAGTATTGCGCGCCCCATCTCCTGCATTGGTTCAAGCCCTTCATGGCTTACGGCGCTGGGCTCATACCCTTTCGCCGTACGTCCGTACTCGTCGCCGACGCGAAGCAGATCGAACTTGTTGCGGGGGTTTTCCACCTCGATCAAATCGAGATGGCTGTGCGGCGCGGCCTGTGTCCGGTGGAAGACACCGCTTTCGATGTAAACGAAACTCCCTGCCGAAAGCGGCACGGTTTCGCCGTCGAGAAACGATGTCGCCCCATGCCCCGCCAAACACAATAGAACTGTGTGTTTACGAACGTGGCAGTGCATGGAAGTTGTCTCGCCCGCAGAAAGGCGGAGCTTCCAAATGTCAAAGAAATAGTCGCAATATACGCGATATTCATGTCCCCACGGCTTTGCTATGAAGCCGTTGAGATAGCAATCCTTCCTTGGAGACTCCGAACTGAACTGGAAATTCCCCGCGCTGGCAGAGATAGTAAGAACGTCGGATTCAGTCGGGCGTTTTATAAGTATAGGCATTTGCAACCTCGTATTGTTGCGGAGAACATCTCATTCCCGAGAGATTTCTACTTTTTATGCCGGCTGGAGAACTTTGATCGCATCAAGAAATTCAGGTCTCCTGACATTCAAAATCTCATAATATTGGACAATTTAGAAAAAGAAGAAATTCTATGATCCATAAAAAATTCTATGGCTCGAATAGTTCTTCTTTTGTTTTCCGAGGATTAGCCAGAAGCCAAATAAAAGATGCCACCGCCGAACTATGTCGACGGTGGCGCTTTGACCTATACAGGGGAGGCAATAAGCGCTATGGAACTCAACGAGTTAAACGTAGAAACCCTAAGCCGAGCAACGCAGCTACCGACCCTACAACGGCGATCGACGTCAAGCCGTAGTTAGAAACAACCCACCCTCCAAGCACAGCTCCTAAAGCGATTCCTGAATTGAACCCCGCGATGTTTAGGCCGGCCGCCGCTGCCAGCGCCTTGGGCGCATGGCGTTCAGTGATGCCGATGACGCGCGCCTGCATGGCGGGGACGGCCGCATAGGTAAGCGCGCCGAGCGCCGCGATCAGCACGGCCATGGCAGCGACGGATTGCACCGCTGCCCATATCGCCGCCAGCACCACCGCAAGGCCGATCAGGACGATCATCACCGCCTTGTCGGGGCCGAACCTGTCGGTCATACGCCCGCTGACGACATTGCCGACGGCGGCAGCGACGCCATAGACCAGCATCATCGTGCTGACCCAAGCGGCGTCCATGCCGGTCACTTCGATCAACAGCGGTGAAATGTAGGAGAACAGGCAGAAAGAGCCGGTATAGGCCAGCACGGTGATGAAGGCTGCTCCGAGCAAGCGCCGGTCGAACAGCGCTAGCAGATTGTGAAGAGCGTCCTTCGCCTCGCCGCCATCCCGCGCGTTCGGCATGAGCAGGGCAAGACCGACCACGCCGATCGCACCGCAGATCGCAACGCCCATGAAGATGGTCTGCCATGTCCAGACACCGCCCAGGAAAGTGCCGATCGGAACGCCGAAGGCCAGCGCCAGTGTCAGCCCGCCGAAGACCACAGCGACGGCGCTACCCGCGCGCTGCGGCGCAACTAGGCGTGTCGCCGCGCTGGACGCGACGGCGAGGAAGACGCCATGGCCCAGCCCCGATCCGAACCGAGCCGAGAGCAAGGACATGAGATCCCCGGACAGGCCAACAAGGAAGTTGCCGATCGTGAACACGATCATGGCCGCTAGCAGCAAATGCTTGCGGCTCCAGTTCGCCGCCAGCGCCGTCAGGATCGGTGCACCGATGGTGGCTCCTAGCGCATAGGCGGCGACGGCCGCGCCCACTTGATCGACGCCGACTGCGAGGTCGGCAGCAATGTCCGACACCAAGCCGATAGTGACGAACTCGGTGAAACCCAGGGCGAAGGCCGAGAGCGCGAAGACATAGATGACGAGCGGGATGCCGCCCGACTGCGAAGTGGATTCAGTGGTCGGGCCGGTTCTCATCGCGCGTCCCCGCCGTTCAGTGCCTGGAGCGTTAGCTTGGCGGTCAGCCCCGAGGATGCCGGGTTTTGGCCCGTCACCAGCCGGCCATCGGCAACTGCGAACGGCTGGAAGTCTGCGACGTTCTCGTAACGGCCGCCCAACTCGCGCAGGCGGTTTTCCAGCAAGAAGGGCACGGCCTCGTCCAGCCCGGCGGCGCGTTCCTCGCTGTCGGAGAAGGCGGTGACGCGCCGGCCACTCACCAGCGGAGCGCCGTTCTCGTCCTTGACGTTCACCAGTCCGGCCGGTCCGTGACAGACGGCGGCAACCACCTTTCCTTCCGCCCATGCCCTGCCGAGCATTGCGGCCAGTTCTGCGCTTTCGGGCAAGTCCCACATGGTTCCATGGCCGCCCGGCAAGAACACAGCGTCATATTCGGAAATGTCGATGGCTGAGAGCGGAACGGTCTCGGCCATCGCCTTCGAGGCGGCCTCATCGCCGAGAAAGCGGTCGACACTAGCCTCGTTCTCGCCCCTCGGCTTGACTGAGCGCGGGTCGATGGGCGCAGAGCCGCCTGCAATAGATGCAATAGTTACGCTTGCTCCCTCGTCAACGAAAGCAAAGTATGGTGTCGAGAGTTCTTCAAACCAAACGCCGGTTGCTTCCCCTGTATCGCCCATTTTTGCGCTGGATGTCACGATCATTACGACGTTATTTTTGCCATGTGCCATCTGAGTTCTCCTTTAACTTAGGTGAGACCATGATGACATCTACCTGTTCCAAGGAAAAATAATTTGATACGCTGCCTATCATCAGAAAATTTATGGGTTGGGCGTATGAATCACCTTGTCTATCTACGGACCTTTCTCGAAGCCTATCGAATTGGCTCCCTCACGCGCGCGGCGCAGCACCTTGGCATAACTCAGCCTGCTGCCTCATCCCACATCGCTGCCCTCGAACAGCTCTTGGGCAAGCCGCTCTTCCAGCGACAAGCGCGTGGTGTTACGGCAACACCGGCTGGCGATGATCTCGCGCGATCAATCGCCGCCCCTCTCGACGAAATCGATGCGACGATGACGGCCGCTCGCGCGCGTTCAAGCAAACTCGTTGGCACGGTTCACTTGGTTGGTCCTGCCGAGTATCTAACCGCCAAGATCGCTCGTGCGCTTGTCCCACTGGCGCGTGAGGGCATACGGTTCCGCATACAGACTGGAAATCGAGATCGTATCTATGAGGCGCTGGATGGCGGACACGCGGACCTCGCCGTCACCGCTTCACGTCCAGAAACCAACCGATACGGCTTAACACATCTCGCGCGCGAGCAACTGAAGCTGGTTGCCAGTGAGGATGTCGTCGCAAAGGTCAAGGGAAGGGAGATCACCCCCGATTTTCTCTGCGGACTGCCTCTCGTCGCATATGATGAGACGCTTCCCCTGATCCGTCACTTTTTCGAGCACGTTTTCGACAAACAAGTTGATCTTCAGGCGTCAGTGACGGCACCCGATCTGCGCATCCTTCTGAGCCTCGTCATCGCTGGCGCCGGCTGGACGGTCCTTCCGGACTATTTATGCGACAACGAGTTAGCGGGGGGACAACTTGCGGAGTTGCCGACCGCAATCCCCGCTCCCTACAATCAACTCTACCTGATCTGGAACAAGGGCGCGTTGCGCCATCCTCGTGTCGTCTACGTTCGGGACAGCCTCATAGCTAATAAGCCCGCGTCCTCGCTCTGAACGGCGTTGGCTAACCCGCCAGATAGCTACTTGCCGTTGCTACACCTGTGATTTCTTAGCCAGCCTTCATTGTAGATTTTCGAAATATATTTGCTTCTGCTGTCCGGCAAAACGGCAATCATCGTCACGTGGGTCGCTAGTCGCTCCGCAATTTGCAGGCAACCCCATAATTCGCATCGGGGCTTCCACCGCAAAATAGTCCTCTTTGGCTGCGAGTTGAGCATGTGGCGATGGGCGCATGGTCGCCAAACCGAACAACATCTGTGATGACGGAGAAGTCCATGCGCTTTGCCAAGTGATCTTCGCCAATGCGACTTCTGCGGGATTGCGATAACGCTGCTGCCAAGCCTGGGCCGCCGGGAGCCGTGATCCTCGTGGTGACGCCACCCTTGCTTTTTGTGCGAGATGGGTGCATATTAAGTGCAAGTAAATTGCAAAAGGTGGGTGCCATGAACACGCTGCTCCAAGACCCGTTGGTCGAACGCTTCCGCGAACCCAACACGCCCTATCTGTCGCCCGCCAAGGTGGGCGAGTTCTTCGGTTTCCGGATTCAGGAATTAGCCGAGCGAGCACATGTCCATCGCAATACGCCCACCGCCAGGCCCCAGGCACCGCAATTGCAGAAATATCTGCAGGACATGGTTCGCGTGTTGGCGGTGACCACCGAGATGACGGGTGACGAAGGGCGAGCCGCTTTCCTGCTGCGCAACGAGCCATTGCGGGCGTTCGGCTACAAGACCGCTGATGTGTTGTTGCAGGAAGGGCGAGCCGATGCGGTCATCGCTTACCTGGAATCGCTGGCGGGTGGTGCCGCTGGATGATCGTCCGAACGCTAGGAGGCGAAACGCTTGCGGCCTACTATCGTATCATCACTCCGCAATACGCTGGGACGCCGCGGTCCGGTATGGGCGCAGCACGTCGTGGGGGCCGCTTCAATCGGCCTGGTCAAGAGGCGCTGTATCTGTCGGCGAACGAGATGACGGCGCTGGCCGAGTACAAACAGGACAATCCCTGGCTGCAGCCGGGCACCATCTGCACGTTCTTTATCAGCGGATTGCGTGTGGCCGACCTAAGTGCGGGCTGCGATCCTGAGCACTGGTCAAGCTTATGGGCCGATTTTGCTGTGGATTGGCGCGCGGAGTGGTTCGACAAGGCGGTCGAGCCGCCGACTTGGTACATGGCCGACGACGTGGTATCTGCCGGCCTAGATGGCATCCTCTTCCCATCGCAAGCCTCGCCCGGAGGAACCAATCTTGTGGTCTACCGCAGTTCCGACCGTCCCCAGACGCATCTGCGTGTGTACGATCCGGACGGTTCGCTGGACAACATTGTGAATAGTTTCTGATTGGAGCCGCTTCGTCCTCCAAGCGTCACGGTCTGCTTTGCCGACAAACACCGGCTATCGGTCCTCCTCCCGCGGAGAGACGCGCGCCAGCAGTTGAATCAAGCCCATCGCTGTCCAGGTGATCGCAAAAGAGAGGATAGTCAATGCAGCAGATTCGTAAGCTTTGGCAACGCCGATTTTCTGAAAATAAGTGCCAAAGGCGACCAGCGGTAGCATTAGGATGAACTCGACCGCCGGCCGTAACCACGGGACGCAGGCGTACGAATAAGCCATCGGGACAATGAGGAAGATGTTTCCCACAATCGTACATGCTGCGACGATCGCCGAGTAACCGAAACTGGGCAACGAACTCCGGATCGGAAAAGATTGAACGATACGCATCGACGCTGTACTCGTCGCGGCGAATGCTCAGCGAAAATTCGGCGGTGCCGACGAGGGGCAGCAGAAAGTAGATGCCGGCCAAGAGTGGCGCCGCCCATGGCAACAGACGTGCGATGCGCGTCATGGCAACCACCTCTCGGCGCGTGCGCGCGGGGCAAGGTAAATCGTGATGGCGAATACCATGACCAAAACCATGCATAGAGTCTAGTTGCTCGTTATGCAGCACATCGCCGCGAATCTGCGCGTAAAGCAGGATAACGATGTTCACCGCATAGATAGACGGGACGAAATTTCCTCGTCTAGAAGAGCGGGAAATGTCAGGCGTCGGGCAATCTACCGCTCAAGCGTATATCTCTTGGGTGCGGGTCATTCATCCCAAGGCGCTTGCCGCCACTGTTCGGCAAGAAACTCCACAAAAGCACTAACGCAGTGCGGGGCCGGCGCACGCTACACACGCACCGCCTGAATCGGCACCGCTGGTTCAGCCCAGGCGGCAAGTACGCGCACCAGATTACCGCTGCGTAACTCATCGGCCACGTCCCAGGTCTCGCGCAGCGAAATCCCCAACCCCGCATCGGCGCCAGTTTCGCAGTGCGTTGCCGTTGTCGCTGCCCGGGTCACCCGTGACTTTCACACTCTCGGTTCGACCACCCCGACCCGCGTGCTTGAGCGTCCAGCGGTTCTGCCGCAGGCCCGGATATCCTGGGACGTTGGCGCTATGTCGTGCCGGTTGATGCGGGCAAGACAGTCAGATAAGGATTGTTCATCGGGAGATCATCGAACAAGTTCCCAGAATCAATCAGAAGGTAACCATGTAGTTGGCGTGACTTCCTCGGCCCGGTAACTTCGCAGGTCCAGATGTTGAGGCCGCTATCCTGTTTACGGTGCAATTGTAGTTTCTCGAAGCGCTTCTGCACCCACTGCCAGTCCGCGATTTGTTCCTGCTTGGCGAGGATCGCTGTCTTCGGGTGCTCCTGCGCGTAGCGTTGGAATACCCCGGGACTGATCAGATACACCGTATCGGCGACGGTATGAACCAAGGCTTTGGCATCGTTGATGATCAGCCTGCGGGTCTCTATATGTTGCCGTAGCCAGGCAACAAAATGCTCCCCGGACGGAGGTGTCAGCGTATCCTTTGTTGTGGTCCCCGACTGCGATGCGGCATGTTCGGGCGTGCTCGGTTCAAGAGCTTGCTCTTGCTCCTGGTCGAGGACCGGCGGTTCGTTTGGCGGTGTCGCGAAAGGCCGTGGTTCGATGTCCGACGTCCCGAGCAAATCGAGCAAGGCATCGACGCCATACCCGCTGGTCGCTTGCGTGCCAGGTGCGGAGAGCGCTGGAGCGGATGCGGTGCCGATGGACGGCAAAGGTTGCTCCGTAACGTTTAGTGAAGCGGGCGATGCATCCGCCGTAGCGTTGACGTCCTGCACCACTTCCACGCTGCCATGAAACGCAGGCGGACGCTCGTTGCCATCCCATATCAGCGCCGGTGCGAGCCGAAGCAGCGTGAACGTGTGCGTCCACCCTGCATCGCTAGTGACGACCGCTTTCCAGATGGCTTTGTCGTCTGGCGTGGTCTGCAGCATGCCGTGGTCCTGCAGGAGGTTGAAGACGGCTGTGTTGTTGGCTGGGATGCCCTCGATGCCCTGAGACAACAGATGAGCGCGCAGCTTGTCGGAAACGGTCTTGGAGACAAGCCATAGGGAATCCTGTGTCAGCCAGCCGTCTGAAGCTTGTGGCTGGTTCAGCTTCAGCTCTTCCTTGAGCAGGTAGCGAAGCCCCTCCATCAATTTGCGCTGCAATGCATGCTTTGGTGCAGCCATCGCTTTGGCGGGATTGCCGCCGAGTTCCTGCGCCACGGAAGCGCGGTCGGCTTGCGTGATGAGTTCGCCCAATACTCCAGCGTGCTCGTACTGACCGGCCAGAACATACAGCAGCGCCGCCCACAGTTCTGGATAGCTACTGAGCCAGTCAAAGATCTCGCGATCAAGCAAACGGTTGTAGAGCAATCCGGTGGCGGCATTGTGCAGGCGGTACTCGCGATCCTTGCGATAGCGGAAGCGGTATGGATGCTGCAACGGTCCGTGCCAAGGATGCCACAAACTGCCATCGCTCATCTCGACGTGCAGATCGATTGCGATTTTGCCGATGTCATGCAACAGTGAGGCATAGGCTGTAGCGGCTGTCCAGGCCTCGGCTTGCACGGCTTGATCCTCCGGTGTCGCTCCGGCTGGGAGAAGGTGGGACTGTCGCAGCTTGAGCGCGTAGGCGACGATCTCAAGCCCGTGATCGAGCAGGCCGCCGGGATAGGCGTGGTGGTGGGACTCCGACGCCGGGAATTGTTGGACCAACTCGGCATACCGCTCCAGTGGACCGAGGTACAGCGCCGCAAACTGCTGACGCGAGAGCGATGTCCGCTGCCATATGTGCTCCAGCAGCTTCTGCCGGCGCGGTGTTGCCAGCAGCAATGCGGCCGGCTTCGGCCGCATCAGCCCTTTGGCCTTTGTTGCAGTGGCGGAGGCTACAGGAGCAACTGGCGCCGGTCGTTTGCGTTGGAAAAACGTGAACATGCCATCACCCGAGATTGCGGTCACAAGGGGGCCTTTTCCTTTTCCGGGTAGGCCCATTTCCCTTGGACCCCATTCCCTTGCCCCTTGCCTACCTCTGCCCTTGCCGAAACCCTTTGATATAGCCCTGTGGGCCAGCTCCAGCGAGCAGGAATGCGGCACGGATGACACCCCTTTATCGTCGTTCGCGGGGACATCTCGCACGGAAAATCCACACGCAGCCTTGATATCCGCCTGCGGTCGATGCAATCCCTGTCGTCGCACAGGCAGGCCGATGTGAGAGCACCATCTTGCATTGCTGTTAGTCAATGACTAATATGTCATCAATGACTAAAGGAGACGCGACATGGCGATGACCACAATGACCATCAGGAATATCGACGCAGGACTGAAGACACGCCTGCGCGTGCAGGCGGCTCAGCATGGCCGCTCGATGGAAGATGAGGCTCGCGACATCTTGCGGGCGGCTTTGTCGACCGAGACTGCACGCGGCAATTCTTTGATCGAGGCTATCCGTGCGCGGGTAGAGCCGCTAGGCGGGATCGAGCTGGACCTGCCGGCGCGGGAGGCCATTCGCAACCCGCCGGAGTTTGGTGCATGATCGTCCTCGACACCAACGTTCTGTCCGAAACACTTCGCCCTGCTCCAGATGCGCTTGCCCTGAAGTGGCTGGCACAGCAGCCTCGCTCGGCACTGTTCACCACGACAGTCACGCGGGCGGAGCTGCTGTATGGCGTGCGACTGCTGCCGGACGGCCAGCGCAAGGCCGCGCTCATGGAGGCGATTCACGGCATCTTCGCTTCGGATATGGCCGGACAGGTGCTGGGCTTCGACAATGACGCATCTGATGCCTACGCAGAAATCGCAGCGTCACGCAAACTGGCGGGTAAGCCGATCAGCCAGTTCGACGCCATGATCGCGGCGATCGCAAAGTCGCGAGGCGCCAGCCTGGCAACCCGCAACTTCAAAGACTTCGTGGACTGTGGCATCACGGTGGTCGACCCATGGAAGGGTTGATCGAGGTACCATGAATCGAAAATGAACAAGGCCCCCTTGTGGAGGTCTGATGTGAAAAGGCAGGGCCTCCAATCCGTCTGCGAACGACACAGGAAGATATTTCGACGATGAACTGATGCAGCAGTGAGAAGCGAGGATATGACCATGGCAACGCACGCACACAACAAAGGATGGGCCTATCGGCTCGGTAGCGGTATGGGGCGTGCTTGGCGTGGTCATGCCCGGTTGGAGAAGAAGGCTGCTGGCTGGCTGGTTGCGCAAGGCGTCCCCAGGGTGGTGGCATCGGCTCTCCCGTGGCTTGCCAGGCTCGCGGTACTGGGCGTTCTCCTCTACGTCGCGTTCTGGCTGGCCTTGCTGCTTTTGTTCGCTGTTGCAGTTGCCTGGTCAGCTGGGCGTGGTGCTGATGCAGAGGAAGATGAGTGGCCATTCATCGATCTGCACGAACTCCGGAAGACACCCGGATACGATCCGGTGCCCTATAACGACTTTGACCATCCGGATTATCCTGATGAAAAAGACCTTTGAGCAGAGGATTACTTCAGCTTGCTGGAGATGGCTCCAGCCCCCTTTGAACCGGCTTGTGTGGCGCCCTTGGTTCCTTCTGCAAGCCCTTGAATCGAGTAGCCAGCACGAATCCCGACCCAGCCAAGTCCGGTAAGCCAGAATGCCGGCAGCACCAGGAACATCGTCGCCATGACGAAGTTCAGCAGCATATCCCCGAACGCATTGTTCAACCCCATCACCGGGTCGAAATTGGTCATGGGGCGGTTGTAGCCCCATCCCCAGCCATAGAGCGCGTCCAGGATCGTGGAATCCACCCACCTGGCCAATTGGAACCAGAAGTCGACAAAGAACAGCGCGAACTGCACCACGCTGACAGTCACCAGGGTTTTCAGGTCGTAGGTGCCGATCACCAACACGAGTGGAATGCAGATTACCAGCGCCATCTTGAGCAGCGACAACGCCATGGGTAGAGCCTGACGCATCACATCCATCGCGGGAAAGACGCCCAGTGCACCAACAGCCATTCCCACATCACCCGCAGCCCTAGTCACAACATTCGGCAGGGTCTTGTCGATCTGTCCGCCGTAATCGGTGTAGACCGCGCCCTGGTTCAGCTTCTGCTGCCGTGGGGCGGCAATGGCGCGGATCACTGAATCGTCCAACTGGGTCCTGGAGATGAAGCCAGCCCAGTTCGCCATGCGCGAGAGCAGATTGGAATCGACCTGTGCCAGCAGGCGGGCGCGCAGGCCGGTTGAGCCATCCGACCACCATTCCCGGCAGTTCGGGTAACCGGCGCCGCTCGGAACTTCGGTCAATCCGGCGTCGCGACTGTCGTCGTAGGGCCATGGCTCGCGAGGCGTGCTGGAACGATAGGTGTCGTAGTATCCAGGCGTGTCGACGAAGTAACTGGAACCGATCCAACTGACATCCGCCATCTGCTCCTCGCTGAGGTTCGGCCGGTTCATGAACAGCTTGGCCCGAGCGGGACCGTAGCAGTTGAGCGCGAAATCCGTCACTTCCTGGGCCAGCAAGGGGTCGTCGATACGGGTGTTGTCGATGTCCATCCTCATCTGCCGCAGGTCGGTTCCGCACGGGATCGCCGCGACGGCGGCGCCGGTGACGGCCTTGGAGATCGAGTGCATGAAAAACCACCAGACCGGTACCTTGGCCGACTGGTTGTTGAGCGTGGTGAATGACTGGCCCCAGCCGGTATCGCCAGGCGCGGGAACGTTCACCTGGCACTGGCTGGAGCGGGACTGATCGAAACTGATGGTGTTGAGATCCACATCGATGAACGGAATACCGGCGAACATGATCACCACGATGGCGACGAACACCCGGTTTTCGATCCGCATCGAAGAAAGCACGCCCTTGTTGCCCTCGTCAGCCCCCTCAGCACGCGCTTTCAGCCATTCCTGAATGACGATGGCGAGAAACGGGAGCGCAAACAGGCCGCTGGCGACCAGGACTGACCAGATGCCATTATGAACGATCCACCCAACCAGTGTCAGGTAATACTCCAGATAATCGGACGTATAGAGCGTCATCGTGTCCTCCGCCCTAAGTAGATTGCAGCAGCAGGCTGCCTTCAAGAACGGCCAGAGCCACCACACCGGCGATTTCGACACGGATGAGGCGCTGGTGTGATTCCGTACCGGGCTCGCGAGCCAGGACCCGTTTACGCATCCAGAGCCATCCCCAGGCGAGACCCGCATAAAGCAGCAGACGCCAGGCCATGAAATAGCCCGTATGGTCGTCCATCCAGCGCTCCCAGCCTTCGATACTGCCAAGCACACGGATGCCAATCAGGTTGATGGTAATCGCCACAACAAGCAGCAGGATCGTCCACAAAAACACGAAACCGACACGGCGATTGAACAACCACCGCATACGAAGCCAGGCCGGGATCATGGATTGCTTCCTCCCGATTGCGAGCGCTGCAACTCGTCAAGGCGATTGGGGATGGGATCGCCCTGGTACACACCACGCGAGCCCGCAGCCCGGGTGCTGTGGCGCTGGATGATCTGCATCGGGGAGTTGTTGGCCAGTTCACGGCGCAGTTCGAGCTCGGTCTTGCGGTTGTTGATCTCGCGGTCGAGAATGTTGCTCTCCTGCGTGACTGCCTCCTGGGCCATTTCGTTCGCTGCCACATTCGGCTCCATCCGCCCGGTCAGCAGCGTGCGCTGAAGCAGCAATGCTTTTTCCAGCACGCTGGCGAGCGCAACCTCGGAAGCGAGACGCCTTGCAAGGATGTCCTGATCGGGTTCATCGCGCAGCGCCTCGATCACGCCACGAGTAATCGGCAACGAGGTGCTGCTGGCCGCCTGAAGGTTGTCGAAGCTCATCGATTTGCTGCCCGAGATCAGTTCCTGCAGGCTTTCCAGCTTGGTGTCGTACTCTTCCTGAATGAGCGGGGTCAGCCCGACGCCGGGCGTGGTCTGGGTCTTGGTGCAGCTCTCGCAGGTGCGTTGTTCCTGCTCGCCCAGCACACGCGTGGCCCAGGTAACGGCAGCCTGTGGGGAGGTCCAGGTCTGGCACGTCAGCCGGTCGCCGCAACTGCCGGAATCGATGGATGAGGTGTCATCGACACTGCGCCCGTTGACCAGGTTGTAGCCGGCGCGCGTCACGTCAGCGACCACACGGATGGGTGCCTGGCCCGAGCCGCCGGCATTGTCGCCTCCGACCCAGGGCACGCCTTCATTGCCCTTGCTGCTTTCTGCTTCCTCGATCGCGGAAACCGCATCGGTGCTGGCAACCGCCTTCTTGAGCGCCATGCCTTCCGCGAGCTGGTCCCAGCCGAGCTGGCCACCGGCCATGTCGGCCATCCTGTTCGCGATCGCCCTGCAGGTGAGTTTCGAACGGTCGAAATCGAGCCTGGCTTGCAGGACACCGTTGGTGAGCAGGTTATAGAGACCGGGATCGGCGCGCTGGATGATCAGCGCAGGCAGCGAAGCCACCGCGCTGGTGGCGTTCTGGATCACGTTCGACATGATGGTCTGGAACCCGTTGGTGATGCCGTTCAACTGGTTCTGCAGCGTGGTGGTGAGGCTCATGTCGCCGCAAATGAGGTTGCTGTTCCAGCCAACGCCAACGCCGATCGAGCGCATGTTGGCAGCACCCGTCATCGATACGGCCCGGCCACCGCCGATGCTGTACAGCACATCGTCGCCAATCACGCTGCCACGATGTTGCAGGCCGTATTCGTTGACGCTCGTCTGGGCGACGGCGCCAGAGCATGCCGCCGTCAGGGCGCAAACGAGCATGCTCCGGCGCAGATGTTTGTGAATGGCAGGAGTAGGAGAACGTGAAGTCATCTCAGGAGCCTCCACCGAAGTCGACGCTGCCAAGGAAGGTCTGGCCCCGGCGCTGGCAGCAGCTGTAGGGCCGCCAGAGCGCCCAGGCATAGTCACCCTGCTGGGCCTGGACGCGCTGGTTCGAATGCGGGAAGACGGCGCACGAACTGGACATCGTGGGCGTGAGTTCCTGCCACTTGCCCGTGGAGGCATCGCCTTCGACAAGCTCGCCTGCGGGCCAGTAGCCGTCGCGAGCGGTAGCAAGCAGGGGCTGGTAGACGTGGATCTGGCCACGGCGGGTGACGATATCGCCAGCGCGCTGCGCGACAACGGCACCGCTCTTGTAGTCGTCGGTCTGGTGCAGGAATCCGCCCCGCGGATAGACAGCACCCCACAGGTTCAGTGAGGTTCGCGCGCCGATCTCACGCATGCCGGGGATCAGTGCTTCCGGATAGACGGCCTCCGGCACGTTGTAGCGCCAGGCCACCGTGTCGAGCGTGCTCAACAGGTATGGCATGAAAGCCGTGCCGGCACCTTCGCAGGAATAGCCCGAAGCGCTGGCGAGCTGACCCAGGACGGCGCCACCGGGGTGGCCGATCACGTCTGCGTTCTTGAACTTCGATAGGTTGTTTTCGTGATCCTGGTTGGTCGTGCCGTCGCCGCCGGCCTGCGCAGTGGTGTTGGGCATGCTCATGGCACGCACTTCGACCCACGGGTTCTCGCCAGTATTGGCATAGCTGGACACCACGGCATCCGGTACGTAGTGGCGGACTTTCACCGAGGTCCGAACCGAGCATCCGAAAGTGGTGCAGAAAAGCCAATAGCAAATCCCCACCACCCGGTATTCCAGGCAGTCAGGGGACAGCGCCGAAGCCGTAATCGTAGCTGTGTTGAGCGCGAAGGCCGACGATGCGGTCCCGATCATGAGGGCCGCGACTGCGGCGCGAAGACGGCGGGCTCGCTTCATGGCTGCACCCTCCGGTATTCCTCGATACGCGCAACTGCCCTTGCTACATCCGGTTCGCCATAGATGACATGGCGCCGGTCGACCACGACGGCGGGAACGGTGGAAACGCTGAGGCTCCAGGCATCCGCCACTCCCTGATAGGCCGAAGCAAGATCGCGCTGCAGGCGGATGCCCCCTTGCTTCAACCGGTCCTGGACGATGGCCTGGGCACGCCGCGGATCGGCGGGCAGATCAGCGGCGAGATTTGCCTCGATTTCCTGTGCCGCATCGAGACGGACGACAGTCGCGCCGTCCGTTGCTTTCAGTGTGACAGTCCGGTCGGTAAAGACCGTTATCTCGGCAGCGCTGGCCGCCTGGCCGAGGAGGCTGCATGCCACGCCCAAGGCGATGGCGACTGCCGATGAAAAACGCATCGGCCCAGATTGGGTGCGAAACGGGTTGATCATGTCCGGACTCCTGAAGCATGTTGCCGTTGTGGAGTCCCAGATTTCATCCGGAACGGACACTGGGGTCAGTCAACAATCGGAATCTGGCAGTGCCCGTATTCAAATCGCCGCTTCGCCGCCGTCACGGATGACCGGCAGATGGGGCTCAGCCAGTCAACGCGCTGGGCGACAGTAGCAATCTTGCAACACTCGATAAAAATCGCTCGCGGCAGTCTTGCGGACACACTGACTTTAGTGAGGAGGGGTGAATGGCGTTTCGTCAACAAAAGCAATCGATAATCATGATTTTTACAGACAAGATTTGTTCCTGCGCGTTCCAATACTTCAGGCGCGCGCCAAATCATTGGTGTTGCGGGAAAAATCCTATCTGGTAGATAGCTTTCTACGGGTTCGGCTGATCGTTTGAGGGATGAGTTCAACCCATCCTGAAACCTGACAGTGCGCCGTAACCAGCAATGACGTTTATAGAAGCTTACATTTCTCCAACTCCTTGCGAGACACCCGAACTGCCCGCACCTCATGTCGGCGAGCCATTCCTTGCCGAAGGTTAGCCAATGTGGGACCTGCACAATCTCTTCAAGCGCTATGCGGGTGAAATCGACCGTGCTCTTCGTCGCAGAGGTCACACGGCGGACACAGCGGCTGATCTGACGCAGGATACGTTCGTTCGGATCATGACCTCGAAATCGCAGGTCAAGCCCAGTAACCCGGGAGCCTATCTGCATCAGGTCGCCCGCAATCTTTCCGTAGATCTTTATCGACGTGAACAGCACACTGAAACAGTGGATCTTACAGAAGAGTTGTTCCATGCCATCGCTGACCCAACGCCCGGACAAGAGACGGCGGTCATAGATCAGCAGAAACTCGCTATTGTCGAAACTGCCTTGCTGGAGCTGCCGGAAAAAACCCGAATGGCTTTCGAACTTCATCAACTGGATGGCTATACCACCAGCGAAGTGGCGGATGTCATCGGACTGTCTGTATCGCGCACCTGGACTTTGATCCGACGTGCCTACCTTCACCTGCGGACACGTCTTGATGAAGCCTGAACGCAGATGCCACAGAAATTCGCGGCCTTTCGTTCGTCTTAAATAGTGTATGGGAGTCCTTGCCTCTCCTGTAGTGGCAGCGCCACCGGGAAACGCGAACGTATGACTGAAGCAGAATCACCAGAAGACAAATTGTTCGAGGAGGCATTCGACCTCCTGATCCGGTTGAAAAACGATCCAGCCAATCCTGTTACGCACGAGCTGTTGAAGAACTGGCGAGCGCGCAGCGCCGCACATGAGGCTGTGTGGTCCGAGGCGGTGACGATCCACTCAATGGCCAACAAGGTCGTGCGAAAGCGCCATGCGGCGGAGCACGAAACGAGCGGGGTTTCGCGTCGGACGCTTCTGTTCGGCATTGGCGCTGCCGCACTTGTGTCCGGAGCCGGCCTGATGTTCGGGCCTGGATTTCTGCTGCGGACGCAGGCCGATCACCTGACCGCGGCAGGTGAGATGCGACGGATCAGTCTGTCCGATGGCAGCAAGGTCACGCTCGGCCCCGACAGCGCCATTCGCAGTGCGATGAACGTGGATGGGCGCCGCGTCGAGCTGCTCGCCGGAATGGCGTATTTCGAGGTCGAGCCGGATTCGGTGCGCCCGTTTCAGGTCGTCGCCGGCGACATGACTGTGACTGTGGTGGGCACCGCCTTCGATCTCAGCATGGATGCCGACACCACGTCTGTCGCGGTCGATCACGGCCTGGTCGACGTCAGGATCGACACCAGTGCCCCAGGTGAGAACCTGGGGGCTGGCCAGTGGCTCTCTTTCGACCAGGGAACGGGCACGGTCGAACGGGGCGTGCGCGAACCCGCACAGGTGGCCGCATGGCGCGATGGCGTGCTGGTTGCACAGGGCGAGACAGTCGCCGCCGTAGTCGCCCGGATTGCGCGATGGCAAGCCGCGCGTGTGGTCATCGCAGACCCTGGGCTGGGAAACCAGCGGATCAGCGGCGTCTATAACCTCGACAAGCCTCTCAATGCGCTACGCGCTGTCGTCGGCCCGCATGGCGGAAAGGTTCATGAGGTTACCTCCTGGTTGACCGTGATCTCGCGGATATGAAGTTCTCCGGACGCCGCGAAGAAAATTCAGAAAAATTCGTTAAGGGGGAGGAAAAAATTCACCCAGCGCCGTCCCAGTAATGGGACCAGTAAAAAGCCGTTCGGCAGGAGGTTCCTTCAACGAAGATGAACGGAGGTCTGTCGGGCGATGGGTTTGTACGCTGGGGAAGGTGTTGGGCGGAGTATCAAGAAGAAATTTTTTGTTGCGGCACTGATGGCATCGACTTGTATATGCGCTGTTGCAGCAACACTGCCGAAAGCCTACGCGCAAACCTCACGGCAAACGCCCTTCAATATCCCGGCAGGTTCGCTTTCTTCGGCGCTTACGCAGTTCGGGCGCCAATCAGGTCTTCAGGTCACCTATCTGCCGGCGATCACGTCTGGAAAACAGTCATCGGGCGCCTCCGGCACGCTTTCGCCCTCCGATGCTCTTGGGCGCATCCTGGCGGGGTCAGGTCTCAGCTACAGCATTTCCGGGGATACCGTGACCGTCGGCAATAGCAATGCCGGCTCTATTGCGGACGATGGCTCGACGCTGCTGAAGCCAATCATCATCACCGGTAAGACAGGCAGGATCACGGCCGACACGCCTTATGAAACGCCCGGTTCGAGCGCGTACATCTCGAGTGAGCAGATCGAGCAGCGCCGTGGCACCTCGGTCGGCGATTTTCTATCCGGCATACCCGGCGTGATCAATGGCGACAACCGCAATTCCGGCTCGCTCGACGTGAACATTCGCGGCATGCAGGGGCAAGGCCGTGTGCCGGTCATTGTCGATGGCGCTTCGCAGGAAGCCTCTGTCTATCGTGGCTATATGGGCACGGCTTCGCGCAGCTATGTCGATCCTGATTTCATCAGTTTGGTGTCGATTGAAAAGGGGCCGAGTGCCAGCGCTGATGCGACCGGTGCCACCGGCGGCGTGGTGCGCATGAGCACGATCGGCGTGACCGACATTCTGTTACCGGGCAAGAGTTTCGGTGTGCGTCTTAAGGGGGGCTTTAATACCAACAGTTCGTCCGTGCCGGCGCTAGGGACATGGGGGGGCTACAACGGTGGGCAAGGCTACTACAGCACGCTGCCCTCGGCGGACACATTGTTTCAGCCGGGAGGCATGGATAGGCCAGCTTTCCTTGAGCCAACAGGTGGTTCAGGGAGTGTCGCCGTCGCGGGGACTACCGAATATGTCGATATAGTCGCGGCCTATGCCCGGCGAAAGAACGGAAATTACCATGCAGGTGGCAACGGTGATGATGGAGCACATGTTGTTTTCGAGCCCAATCAATCAGGCGGTGGTTACGTAAGCAACGGAGGGCTGAGTTCGTTCCGGGCGGGGGAAGAGGTGCTCAACACATCTTATGACAATCAGTCGTATCTGCTGAAGGGAACTATCCGTCTGGACGGCGGGCATTCACTTGAGTTGGGCTGGAACAAATACAAGAGTGAGTATGGAGAGATTCTTCCAACTCAGATTAACGTTTTCAACAGGTCCCCTTATCAGGCTGATCTGAGCACAATCGAACTTGATACCTATACTGCGCGATATCATTGGTCCCCCGAAGACAATGACCTTATCGATCTGAAAGTGGATGCGTTCAGATCGGAAACCGATGTTCGGGTCAATTCGGCCCTTCGGAGCTACTATCCAAGTTTCGGATTGGATTTTTGGAGCCCCAGCAATGTTGCGATAGGCTCGGAGAGATATGGTGTCACAGCATCCAATACTTCGCGGCTTTCGACCTCAATGGGTGATTTCAAGCTGGAGTATGGAGGGGCGTGGACAAAGGAAGATATCGGCTACCCGGATGGGGTGGATGCGGCGGACGTGACATGGAAGACCCGTCAGGGCTCACGTCGGGAGGTCAGCGGCTTTACATCTCTTGAGTGGAAACCTTACGACTGGCTAACGCTCAACGGGAGCCTGCGCTATTCAAGTTTCGATACGTTTGACGATACCGATTCCTCAAAGCATTCTGCCGATGGCTGGTCTCCCGTCGCCAGCGTGACGGTGGAGCCATTGCAAGGTTTTCAGATCTATGGAAAGTACGGTAGCGTCATTCGTTCCCCAAGTATCTTTGAAACTTTGAAATCTGAAGCATTTGTTGCGGACACACAGAATTTTGTCGAGCCGGAGCGAGCGAGAAGCATTGAAATCGGCCTGAATCACATTCAGGAAGATATTATCCTTGCCGGCGACAAGCTCCGCTTTCATGCTGCATATTTCGACAATCATATTAATAATTACATTACACGCGCAAATGTTCGTACCGGTGAGTATTGGAACGGCTGGAACTGGCAAACAACCTACGGTCTTCGGAGAGTCAATCTTGACTATGCGAAGATGCGTGGCGTCGAGCTTTCCGCCGAATATGACACGGGGAAATATTTTGGTGGAATTGCATGGAATCATTACACCAAGACCGAGTTTTGCGTAGGCAGCGACGTCGAACTCATCGACGGTTATTCCCGCTGCGCCGCCGGCGGTATTCGCAACAGTTATTCCCTGCTGCATGTTCCTCCGAAGGACACGCTGACCCTCAATCTCGGTGCGCGCCTGCTGGATGACAAACTGGCAGTCGGTGGTCGCGTAACTTACACGGGAAGTCGAATGGTCGACGGAGTCGGTGATGGTTCCACTCTTGCCACCAGTGAGTTAAAGCCGCCCGAATGGAACCCCTATACGCTCGTTGACATTTACGCGAGCTACAAGGTCAGTGAAAACGCCACTTTCGATCTGGCGATCGATAATCTCACCGACCGCTATTACATCGATGCGCTCAGCGGCTCGTTGATGCCGGGGCCTGGTCGAACCGTGCGCGTGAATTTCACAACCAAGTTTTGACGCAAATGTGGTCACCGCTTGATGCGTTTCCATACAGGAAAGCTTGATTTATGGATGGGCAAGAAATACTCGACAAACCTTTGACTCGATCGCAACGACTGAAGGCTGTTACGCACGAGACGCATGACCGGCTCGACAGGAACATCATGGCCCGCGAGCCATTTGCCAACCTTGAGCGTTACGGTCGGTTCCTCCAGGTGCAACACGCATTTCATTACCGGATTGATCCGCTATTCCTGCATGGTGAGATTGCCGTGATCCTGCATGGTCTCGGTGCGCGTAGTCGTCTCGACCTGATCAGGCAGGATATGCGGGATCTTGGTATTGCGATCCCGTTGCGAGCGCCGATTGATGACTACCTTGTGGATGTGCCGAACGCCTTGGGTTGGCTTTATGTCGCGGAGGGTTCGAACCTCGGTGCGGCTTTCCTTCTGAAAGAAGCCGCGAAGCTCGGTCTATCGGAACGTCACGGAGCCCGGCATCTGGCCGGAGCTCCCGAAGGGCGTGGCCTGCATTGGAGGATGTTCACCGAAGCATTTGACCGGGTTCACCTCAATGATGCTGAGGAGGAACGCGTGGCAGAAGGGGCGAAACAGGCATTCAACCGTGTCAGATCCCTTGTTGACAATTGCTTCAGCCGTTGAGTGCGAGGTAGGCCGTCCATGCTGCATGCCGTGTCCGGGCATATAGGCCGCGACGTTGTCGGCGGTCGCGTCGGTCGTCCCTCTCTTCGGCGTCATATGGGGGCGACCCGCTACACGCTCTCGGTTGGCTGTTCGTAGCGGACGGGATATCGCTATATGGGCCGCTCCTTGCCCGCGAAGCTGCGAAACTCGGCCTCAATGAACGGTTTGGCGCTCGTCACCGTGCGATCTCACCAGAGAAGAGACTGGCGCGATGGCGGGCGTATGTGCGAGCAGTGGACGCGCTGTCGCTCAATGCCGTCGAAGAGCGAAGTCTCCTGTATGGAGCCAATGCGGGTCTTTGCTGGCTTCAGGCTCTGGTTGATGATGCTCGTCGGGAAATGACTGCATGAGAAGTGGTCGTTGCCGCACTGACGAGACATGCCCGTCTGTCAGGGCGCATAATTTTACACGCTCCTGTTTCGTCTGCTATTACAAATACAGAAGATATTCACATATCGTTATATTAAATAATACTCATTCATGGATGGAAACATGTCTCGATAGCGTCTATTCTTTCCGGTATTCGCATCACCTTCTCCACAAGATGATTGAGCGGAAACTGAGGGCGATGCGCCAACGAGCATCCGGACCCGCCGTTGTAGATGGCGGGTTCTGGCGTGCAAAACGCAGTATCCGTACTTAAATCATTTTGAGGATATGGACATGAATATCTTTCTGAAGAAAGCGGTTCTGGCAGCGGCAATCGCAGGTGCCGCCGGAGTGGCACAGGCCGATGTCGTTGGCGGGCAGACCGATACCGCCAGTCCCTTCCAGATTGGAACGGCAGATAATGGCACGGCTGGTGCCAGTGTGACCGGGCAGATCGGTGGGGTAACGGCGGGTTTCACTAGCCATTTCGCGAGAGCTACCTATCAGAACACGGCTACGGGCGTATACAACGTCAGTGGTCGCCGACTGGTCGCCGATGGCGCGCCCGGCCCAGAACTTCCGTTCGCGGATCATAGCGGTCTCGGCGTTTGGTATTTTGCCAAGGCCGGCAGCGATGACGTCTGGTATGGGACGTGGAGTGGGGAATCTACTACTGGTGCGATTGGCACCAAGGTAGCGGGCACGCACAACGCCTGGTATGTGGGCGAAAATGGGGATGTAGCGACCACGCTGCCGGTATCCGCGACCTACACCGTCCGTTCGATCAACAACTCGACACAAACCGCCACCAGCCAGCTCAGCGCGACGTTCAACGGCGGCAGCAACGGCACCGCGAGCTCGACGGGTGACATCGTCTTTACCGGCGGCTCGATCAACACCGTTGGCAACGATGTTCGTCTCGCAGCGAGCAGTGTCAGCGTTGCCAGCAATGGTGGTTCTGGTGGCACTCTGAGTGGCAACTTCTACGGGACCGGAGCGTCATCCGTAGCGGGGGCCGTCGCGTTCAGCAACCGCGATCTCAACACCGCATTCGGCGGCACGAAGAACTGATGCCTGAACAGGATCGTCACCGTGGCGCCCCGAAACGCATGTCGGGCTCAGATGTAGCGAGAAACAGCCGAGCATGAATTCCGATAGCGCCTGTATCTTGAGCAAGGACTTGCTCTGCCAGGTCCTTGCTTTTTTCCGCGCTTACCGCTGACCGTATCCCGGTGTCGTCGCCGGAGAGCACGCGGGCATGCGCGCATCTGCTCTTCCGGGGACTTGCTTATGCGGGACCATTCAGGTTCGCTTGCCGCCGGCCTGTTTTCGCCACACCGTTCCAGGCCATCCGTGCATTCTTTCTCGTGTCAAACGCCGCAGATCCAATCCGGCAACGGGATCTCTATCTGGTGCCTCTCTCTGATTTCTATCAGCCTCCTTGTATCGAGGCCTGTCTCGGCACAGGACCGATCCGATACACGCCTCATCCTTGAACAAGGCGTCGAGCGCCAGGCGTTGGATCGCGAGCGTGAACTGTTGAAGGACGAGGATCGGCCGCCAGTGACCGGACGCCCCGTATTGACCATTGACGGCAAGACCTATCATGTCGAGCGCACGGCCAACGCGCTGGGTCAGGCACTCTACCTGTCTCTGCAGCGGCAGCAGTGGAGCGATGCACAGGCATTCCTCACAGAATATCTGGCACTGCCGGATCGCGATCTCCTGCTGGTTCATTACGCCCAGGGGGCCTTGGCGCGGGTTCGTGGGGATCTCGATCAGGCGCAAGCGGAATACCGGGAACTGCTCGGGCTGCGCCCCGATTTCCTGCCTGGCCGGCTGGAGCTGGCTCGCGTTCTTTTCGAGGACGCTCAGGAACGGGAAGCGGAGGAGGCTTTCGCCGAAATCCTCGCCTCGATTGATGCCGGCGATCCGAAGACGGCGGGTGTCCGCAAAACGATAGAAGCATATCGCTCGGCGCTTGAGCAGCGCAGCGGGTGGAATGGTACGTTTTCCTTCGGCCCGACCTGGACGGATAACGTCAACCGTACATCAGCCAGTCGCACATGCCTTGTCTCGGACAGTAGCAGATTCTGCTACTACGAGCGTGCGCTTCCCGACGCTATTCGTGCATCCGGCCTCGATTTTGACGCCAGTGCGCAAAAGCGCATTCCGCTGGCCGGGCATCACGGGGTCTACGTTCGCTCCTTGCTCTATGGAAAGCAGTATCGGGATTACGGCGAATACAACGAAACCACGCTGATCACCCAGGCCGGATACAGCTATAGAACTGCGCGACACCAGGCAGCACTGGCACCGTCGTTCGAGGTGTACCAGTGGGGAAATGACACTCTTTACGGAGCATGGGGGCTTCATGGCGAATGGAGCTATATGCTCACCCCGCGGTCGCTCATCAAGCTTGAGGGGGACTACAAGGATCTGCGCTACCGGCAGGAACTTTACGCGAAGAATTTCGATGGTTCTAACCGATCGGTCTATGCGACCTACTTCCATGAAGTGGGGGCCGGCTGGACCTTGTTCGGCGGTCTGGATTTCGTGGACAGCGAAGCCAAAGAAGACACCAACGCCTATCTACAGAAAGGGGTACGGCTCGGCGCCTCGCTGCAACTGCCATCCGGCTTTATCGGTACGCTCTTCGCCTCGTACCGGCATCGCGACTATGGTGCCTACAGCCCGTTGTTCGAAGCTCGCCGGGAGGATGATGAACAGAATTACACGCTCATCGTGAAGGCCCCTCGATGGCAGGTCGCAGGTTTCGTGCCGAGTATCACGTATCGGTACAACAAGGTGAAAAGCAACGTTGACTGGCTTTATTCCTACGACCGCAACGATGTCAGCCTGAAGATGGAATACACGTTCTGAGAAGAGGCGTGAGTTGCATTGGCGCGCAGATGTAAGGCCGGATGAAACCGGCCCCATGATCGGATATGGGGCTATCACCCGAACCGCGATACCTGTGCGCTCGATGGCGGTTCAATAACACCGATAGTCTCAAGGATTTCGGAAAGGTGCTCCACCACAGTCAGGTCCTGGGCGGCTATCAATGTCGTCGGTGACGGGCGAACTAGGAAACCATTGTGGACTGGGCGCAGGCATTGCGAGATCGTTGAAGGCATCAACCACAGCCAGAACGTGGCAACCTGCTCCAGCAAGCAGGCAATGTATTCTTCCATTCCGTTTCGATCAGCCCATGCACATCCCGTTATCCTTCTCGCGTACCTACTGCTCTGCTGGCAATGTCTATTTGATCTTGCACTCGGGCGACATCGGCCGATAACTCAACCAGAAACTCATCCAGCAAGGAAGATCTCGGTGCATTGAGAGGAAACAGGCTGTTGACGATAAAAGGCACGTTGGCATCGAATTTCGATAAGGCAACATTGCCCTTGCGCCAGCCGTCAAGGGCGGAAAAGGGGTCGAGGATTGCGACTCCGACTCCGGCGGCAACCAACGAACAGACCACGGACGAGTAACCGCTTTCGATTACGATCCGCCTCGAAACCTTGGCGTCTTGGAACGCCCGATCCGTCATATCGCGAAATGCGGTCCCTCTGCCGAGCGAAACGAAATCTTCCTTTGCAATATCTGCTAGCCCTATCATAGTGCGTCCAGCCAGCGGGTGATCTTTCGGTAGTACGCAGACGCCATTCAATCGTGCCAGTTCCTCATGCGTTATCCCCGCACCGATAGCGGCGTTGGTGGCAAAGCCTGCATCGACCTGCCTACTACCCACCCATTCATCGACATAGGTCGATGCACGGATGTTGAACTCCAACGTGACTTCAGGTCGATTCTTTAGAAAACGTCCGATGGAGGTGGGGATCAATTCCAAACCCACAGCAGGGATCGCAACGAGACGCAAATGACCCGCCGCACCGCGTGCGAGTTTCCGTGCGTTGCGCGATGTTTCCTCCAGTACACCAAAGGCCCTGTCGACCTGCGTAAACAGCGCCTTCGCTTCGGGTCGCGGTACAAGGCGACCGCGTGTGCGATCAAAAAGTAAAATCCCCATGTCGGTTTCGAGTTGTGCGACGAGCTTGCTGACACTCGATTGCGTCAATCGCAGGAGTTCACCGGCAGAGGTGACGGAGCCGGAGATCATGACGGCGCGGAATGCTTCCAACTGTCGAATATTCAGAGGTGCCATCAAAAAAGCCATTCATCAGAGGAATAGAGTCGGGAGAATTTCGACTTTGACATCATGACTTGCATACGGCAACTATCGTTCATCAAAAAAACAAAAGGGGAATGTACCAGTCATGCTAACCAATGCGCGTCATATCCTTGCCTCCGCTTCCGGCGGCAGTCGGAAGATTTTGATAACAGCCACCTTGCTACATTCGACGGCGTTTTCCGCGCTCGCGCAGGAAACAATTTTCGTCGCGGGCTACGGCGGCACCACAGAGGCTGTGATCAAGGAAAAGATACTTGCTCCGTTCGCGGCCGAGCATAACGTAACGATCGAATACGTGGCCGGAACCTCGGCCGCCAACCTAGCCCGTCTCCAGGCTCAGCAGGGAAATCCCGAGATCGATCTGGCCATACTCGACGATGGTCCGATGCAGCAGGCCGTCTCGCTCGGCCTGTGTGCGCCGATCGAATCTTTTCCGGCTTTGGACGATATTTATCCTCTTGCCAAAGCCAATGGAGACGGCAAGTCCATCGGCCTTGGAATTGTCGCCACCGGCCTTGCCTACAACACCGAGGAATATGACCGGAATGCATGGCCTGCACCGACGTCCTGGAACGATCTCGCACGTGGCGAATTCGCAGGAAAGGTACTCGTTCCTTCGATCACCAACAGCTACGGACTGCACACGCTCATAGGACTTTCGAAGGCGCTCGGCGCTGCAGATGGCGATGTCGACGCGGCTTTCCAGTTCATGACGGACAAGGTTGTTCCGAACATTTTCAGCTTCGAGACCGCATCGGGGAAGATTTCTGAGCTTTTTCAGACTCGTGAAATCTTGTTGGGTGTCTGGGGAAGCGGCCGGACACGCGCGCTTGCTAAGACGGGTTTCCCCATCGGTTTCGTTCAGCCGGTAGAGGGGGCCGTCGCCCTTCAGACTACGATCTGCCCGGTCGTTGGCAGCAATGCGCCGGCTCTTGCTCAGCAATTGCTTCAGGCATTCCTGACGCCCGAAGCACAGGCTGCTCTGGCGGAAAGTGCCGGATGGGGACCGACCAATTCCACCACGGTTCTCAAGCCAGCGATCAGCGATACCGTAACCTATGGTCCCGATGCCGTTGCCAAACTCATTCCTGTCGACTGGAAGACTGTCAACGAAAAGCGTGTCGACTGGACGAGGCGTTGGACGCGTGAAGTCGAGCGATAAGCCAATCATAGATTGAACGTCGGGCAGCACGCCAGTTTGTCCGTTTCCTTATGCACGATTGATGGACGCCATGACATTTCTGAGGCTCGACTCCTTGCGCAAGCAATATTTCACTGCCGTTGCCGTCGACACGGTTTCACTTGAGGTCGAAAAAGGGGAATTCGTTTCCCTTCTCGGGCCTTCTGGATGTGGTAAGACGACAACCCTGCAAATGATTGCAGGCTTCATAAAGCCGACCGGCGGCACGATTTTTCTCGATGATCTGGATCTCGGCAAGGTGAGGGCAAACAAGCGTGGGCTTGGTGTGGTTTTCCAGTCCTATGCTCTCTTCCCGCACATGACCGTAACCGAGAATGTGGCTTTCGGTCTGGAAATGCGTGGCGTCCCCGACGCCGAGCGCTCCAGGCGTGTGGCCAACATTCTGGAACTCATGCACCTGGGGCCGATGAAGGGTCGCCTGCCGAGCCAGCTTTCCGGCGGGCAGCGCCAGCGTGTGGCGCTTGCCCGCGCATTGGTCATCGAACCGCCGATCCTGCTGCTCGACGAACCATTGTCAAACTTGGATGCTAAGTTGCGCGAGGACATGCAGATCGAGCTTCGCCGTGTCCAAAGGTCGCTCGGCACGACGACGATCATGGTGACGCATGACCAGGCCGAGGCGATGGCGTTGAGCGACCGTATCGCTCTCATGAATCATGGACGCATCGAGCAGGTCGGTCCGCCGCACGAAGTCTACGAAAAACCGGATACGGCATTCGTTTCGACCTTTCTCGGCAAAACAAATATGCTGCATGGCCATATCCGCCGCACGTTGTCGGGCGCGCGAGCTCTAATCGTGAACGACGTCAGCCTGCCGCTCAAGGACTTTCCTACTGAACAGGATCATGATCTGTCCATATCGCTTCGTCCCGAGAAGATCTGGCTGCGCGACGGCACCGGCGCGAAAGAAGCGGTCATGAATGCAAAGGTTCAGATGCGCATCTTTTGCGGCGATCATTGGGTTTATGAACTAGACAGTCCGGTCGGTCGCCTCATGGTCCGGCGCCAGAACGATGGAAGCGTGTGCGAGGAGGGGCAGGCCGTTTCGATCGGATGGTCTCCCGAGGATATGAAGATAGTAGGTGATGCTCATGCGTGAAAAGAGCATCGCCCCCTATGGAATGCTTTCGCCAGCATTTGTCTTCTATGGGCTGCTTCTTGCCGTTCCGCTGTTGTCTACTTTTGCACTGAGCCTGCAGGTGACGGGCGGTTCTGGCGGGGGTAATTATCTCGAAGTGCTGGCGGATTCCTACTTCCGTGACGTCTTCCTGCGGACCTTCGTGCTGTCGATCTCCGTAACGGCGATCTGCGTGCTGCTCGGAACGCCACAAGCTATCATCCTTTCGAGGATGGCCGATCCTTGGAGGGGCCTGTTCCTTGTCGTCATCCTTGGGCCATTCCTAATTTCCGTCGTCGTGCGGACGCTGGGGTGGGCCATGCTTCTGGGCAGCAACGGTCCCGGCAGTCTTTTTCTTCAGGCCGTCGAGCTTGCGAGCGGACCCACGTCACTGCTCTATTCGATGCCGGGAATGGTCATTGCTCTGGTGCATGTACTGGTGCCTTTCGTGGTCATATCCGTCTGGGTCTCGTTGCAGAAATGCGATCCCGATGTGGAACGTGCAGGTGCTTCGCTGGGGGCGAGCGAGATCACCATTCTGACACGCCTGATCCTGCCTCAGATCGTTCCGGGCATCGTTTCGGGTTCGATCATCGTCTTCTCGCTGTCGGCGACCGCTTTTGCAACGCCGGCGATCATCGGCGGACGAAGGCTGAAAGTCGCTGCCACGGCGATCTACGACGAGTTCCTGAGCACCCTGAACTGGCCGCTCGGCGCTGCAATCGCAATGCTTCTGCTCGCGGCGAACCTGCTAATCCTTGCCGCCTACAATCGCCTGCTCCGCGTCCGGTCGCGTGAAGAAAAAGCAGTAGCGATATTTAAACCGGAAGAGAGACTCGAATGAGACAGAACGGAATTCTCGCACTCCTCTTTCATACCTTGTTCGTGTGCTTCATAGCCGCTCCGCTTGTCGCGGTGGTCCTCGTTTCCTTCACGGACAAGGGCTATATGTCGATGCCCTTCGACGGCGCTTCGCTTCGCTGGTACTGGGCTTTGCTGGATGCCCCGGAGTTTGCAAGGGCCTTCAGGACGAGTCTCTTGCTTGGTGTTGTCTCGGCGACGATCGCGCTTCTTTTCTCGCTTCCTGCCGCGCTTGCCATCGCCCGATGGAATTTCCCCGGCAAAGGTTCGGTGAACGCAGCACTGATGTCGCCCCTGCTTATTCCGCATGTGGTGCTTGGCGTGGCTTTCCTGCGGTTTTTCACTGATGTTGGCATGAGCGGCACGTTCTTCGGAATGGTGTGCGCGCACATCATTATCATCATGCCCTATGCGCTGAGATTGTGCCTGTCGGCGGCTGACGGGATAGAACAAGCCTTGGAAGATGCCGCCGTTTCTCTCGGGGCGGGCCGATGGACCGTGTTCAGGCGGATCACGCTTCGCCTGATGCTGCCAGGTGTGATCAGTGGCTGGGTTTTGGCGTTCATTCACAGCTTCGATGAAGTCACGATGAGCGCCTTCATCGCCTCGCCCTCGCTTACCCCGCTGCCCGTCGCCATCTATCATCGGATTGAGGATTCCATCGATCCGATGGTCGCGTCGATCTCCTCTCTGCTGATCTTCGGTGCGGTGGGTCTGATGGTGGTGATCGATCGGATTTATGGACTAGACCGCATCTTCGTCGGAAAGCGGTAGGCGCCTGCATGTTCACGATCATCGATCCTGATGTGGCAACAGTGGAGGTCGTCATCGACGGTGTTCCGGCAAAAGTACCGGCTGATGCCTCCGCCGCCACGGCGCTCCTGTTGTCCATGAGTGGAGCAACGCGCCGCTCGCCGGCCGCTGGCGAGCCTCGTGCTCCTTATTGCCTGATGGGCACTTGCTTCGAGTGCCTAGTGGAAATCGACGGAAGCAGTTCCATTCGTGCATGCATGAACCCCGTTCGGCAGGGCATGGTCATTAGGACGGACCGGTCAAGATGAACTCCTGGGACATCGTCATTATCGGAGCGGGGCCGGCCGGTATGAGTGCCGCGATCGAAGCTCGCAGCCACGCAGCCTCGGTTTTTGTGCTGGATGAGCATTCCTATGCCGGAGGGCAAATTTACAAGGGTGCTTCGCGCGCCAGACCGGCTCTGTTGAACGCGCTCGGGCCATCGTACTCCGCAGGTGCCGGGTTGATCGAGAAATTCGCCGAAAGCGGCACGGTTCATGAAACACGAGCTTCGGTCTGGCATATCGATGCCGAAGGGATCGTCGTCTACTCGAAGGACGGACGCGTTCACCGCGTGGTGGCAAAGCGGATCGTCATCGCGACTGGCGCGCAGGAGCGCCCCTTTCCGGTCCCCGGCTGGACCTTGCCGGGTGTGATGAGCGCCGGGGCCGCACAGATTGCCCTCAAGACCAGTCAGGCAGCAGCCCCCGGTGCAGTTTTCGTAGGCAGAGGGCCCCTGCTTTTTCTGATTGCCGCGCAATATGCCCGTCTCGGCGTGCGAGTGAGAGCGGTGATCGAGACGACACGTTTCCTGAATTACGTCCGTGCTGTCGGGCACCCGTATTCCGGCTTGTCCGGCGCGCGGTACATCGTCACCGGCCTGGAACTCATATGGACGATCCGACGGGCGGGCATTCCGATTTTTTTCGGTGCGAGCGATGTGCAGATCGAGGGAGAGGACAAAGTCGAATCCCTTACATTCAGGCAGGGTGGCCGCTGGCGACGCATTGACAGACTGGAGAACGTCTTTCTCCATCAGGGCGTCATCCCGAACCTCGCGCTCGCCGCGGCTGCCGGCTGCCGGCGCTCTTGGGACAAGGACAATCTAAATTGGACCATAGATGTCGATCAGTATGGTCGGTCGTCGCAGCCGCGGATTTTCCTGGCTGGAGATGCGGCAACCATCATCGGAGCCGATTGCGCGCCTGTGAGCGGAGAACTCGCCGCCCTCGCCGCCGCACATCAGATTGCTCTTGTTCCGGATGAGGCCTACCGGGCGAAGTCCGCGCGGTTGATAGCCGAACTTCGAAGGAAAACGGGTAGCCGGGCTTTTTTCGAGGTGTTGTACCGCCCGATCGGTAAGTCCCATCTTCCCGATTGCGACGGGACGGTCATATGCCGTTGTGAAGACATAAAACTCTCCGACGTCCGGCAATTCGTTGCGGCCGGAGGCTTCGACGTCAACCAGTTCAAGAGCGAAAGCCGCTGCGGAATGGGACCCTGTCAGGGGCGTATGTGCGGGCTGACGTTAAGCTCGATCCTGGCCAGCGAGCTCGATCGCGATCCACGGAACATGGGCCCCCAGCGTGTCCGGCCACCTGTCACGCCCGTACCGCTCAAGGAACTTGCGACACTTTTGAACCAGCCGGAGGCGCAATGATATGGTAATGGGGAGCGACGTTCTGGTCGTTGGCGGTGGAATACAGGGGTCATCCGCAGCCTTCCATCTGGCTCGAATGGGTGTTTCCGTCCGCGTCCTCGAAAAGGACTATGTCGCACGTCACGCTTCCGGTGTGAATGCGGGCGGCGTGCGCACGCTGGGTCGGCATCAGGCAGAACTGCCGCTTTCGCTTGCGGCAAAGGCCATGTGGCTGGAAATCGCCGATCTGCTTGGTGATAACTGTGGATTTCGTGCGGTCGGCGGCATTCGGATAGCTGAAACGGAGTCTGACCTTCAAAAGGTGCGGGAGCGCTCCGGTGCCATTTCGGCTCTTGGACTCGGCTATGCCGAAAGGGTTATCGACAGCCGGGAGCTGTTCGAACGCCTTCCTGCCCTTGCGCGGCATTGTGTGGGCGGTCTGTTCGTCCACGATGACGGTTACGCCAATCCCTACCGAACGACGCTCGCCTTTCGTCGCGCGGCGGAACGGGCGGGGGCTAAGTTCGAGGAGGGAACGGTCGTCGAATCGGCCTTATTCAAGGAGAATGGCTGGACGGTGACGGCGCGTGACGGAACCTCCTATCGCGCACAGACCCTGTTGAATTGCGCTGGTGCCTGGGGGCATCGCATGGCGGCCATACTGGGAGACGATTTGCCGCTTTCGCCAAACGGATCGATGATGATCATCACCGCCAGAATGCCGCCAATGGTGGTTCCGGTTGTCGGCGCGGCCGGGCGTTCGCTTTCTTTCAAGCAGTTTCCCAATGGCACCGTGCTGCTAGGTGGCGGACACCGGGCGCCCGTGGATCTCGACACGAACGAGGCTAAGGTCGATCCGTTGGCGCTCGGGAAAGCGGCCTCCACCGTTATCGACCTGTTCCCTTTCATGGCCGAGGCGCAAGCGGTGCGGTTCTGGTCGGGCATCGAAGGCTTCATGCCCGATGGCATTCCGGTTATCGGGGCGAGCCTGAATGCGCCTCAAGCCTATCATGCGTTCGGTTTTTCCGCACACGGCTTCCAATTGGGGCCGGCAGTTGGACAGGTTCTAGCTGATCTTGTAACAAAGGGTACCTCCCGCATTCCGATAGAGGCCTTTTCTCCCTCGCGGCCGTTTTTCTCAATAGCCGCCTAAAGGAACTTGGAGCCACCAGCCAGCCCTTGTTTCTGGTTTATGGATACCTAAGAAGAGTGCTCGTTGCTAGCACGCAACCCGCAACTACAGAACTTACAGATGCATCAATTCTGATGCGGAAACATCCCAAATGGCGCTTCCAATGGCGAGAAGTGCGATCCAGCGCATAAATGATATCCAGATAAGTGCTGTACCCGACATCAAAGTAACAGCGGTCAAGGTTATCGGATGTAAAGCGCCTACTTGATCCGATTCCTATAAAAAAAATCGAATGATTTGCGCGGACTTCCTCACCATCCATGTGTTACCCACGCTGTGCGCCCAGAGACCGATCGATATTGGATAGCAATGTTGCCGTCCAAAGATCGCGAAAGGCTCTATGGCGCAATGGGGAGTGTGCCGCCGGAAGTCGAAGTAATTCACGTTGCTTAGGCCCCATGAGGGAAACCCTGACTATCGGACTTCCGCGATTCTTCGTAAACCCATTCCGCCACATAGAGATCAAGAACGGGTAGTCCCACACAAGTGATAAATATCGGTCCCGCCTTCTTTTTTCCCTCTTGCAGCTCGTCCCACAGATTGTGAATTTTGTAATGTTTTGCTTCCATACTTAGTGATCGGCCTTGCCGAGAAAAGAACAACGCCAAGCTCTGTGAACCGCGGTGACAGACCATTTCAACATCGTCACAAAGAATGGTGCCTGTGTTCAAAACACGGGTGATGAAATCTGTTGGTGTTTCATCGCCACCAAGGTGAAGAATAACGGTATCGTCTCGTAGGAAGTCGTCGTTGAATACTGGGCTCCTTGCGTTCGAAGCCGTGATGACAAAATCGCTAGATTTCAGAGTGTCGAAATCATTGACGGGTTGTATGGCGAAACGAACTCGTTGTGTTGCGTTATGTGCAAATTTAGTTGCCCCTTCAATTGAGCGACTTTTTACATACGCGATAGAAACGCGATCCCCGTAATGGGCGTCCAGATCGTCGATCACTTTTTCAGCGACGCAACCGGCCCCTAGGAGAAATACGCTGAAGCTGTTGCAGTCGCGAAAAGCGAACTCCGTCACTATTGAAGCATATGATGCCGTCCTCATGTTAGAGATGTCGGTTCCGTCCATAATAGAGATGGGCTGCATTGTTAGCTTGTCATAAAGCACGAGCAAAGATCTGGAGCGAGGCAAGCCTATAATACGATTGTACGCATTTGAGCCAACGATCTTTACTGCCCCATATTTTCCATTAGCGCTTATTAACGCATTCAGTTTCCAGTTGAGGCGTTCGAGTGTAAAACGCTCATTCAGTGATTCCGTGCCAATCAAAGGGAAGATTTCGCTGTCTTGGGGCTGCAGAGCAGCTTTCGTCCCGTAAGAAATACCTTTCGATAAATCGGAAAGCGCTTTTCGAACTAGTTTCCCCACCGTTAAAGGGTCAAGAGGAGTGTCGTAAGGTGGCTCGTTGACTAGGGCAGCTAACGGATACTGATAGGTTGATGCTGGATCGACACGAATTACATTGCTTGAAACTTCAGGTTTATATTTCATTATGGCGATCTGAACGCATCCCGATTGCTTGTGCAAGCCTTTCAGCGCTCATCCATTTTAATTAAATAGCGAATGATTATCGGCGCATAGCCATCAAATCAACTCGATGCCGACGTAATGTTTTTTTTGAAGCTACGATAAATCATTTGCAATTTCCAAGATACTGCCGATCGTAGCTTGAGGGAGCATTATAGATAATAAATTATTAAAATTTCTTTAATTTTTTCACAAATATCAAGTGTTCATTTATTTTCTTATATTATTTTTTTATAAAATTATACTGTGGAGTTTGTTGAGCAGATTTCTATTTCCCGATCTATGCGTTCATTTCCAATGGCGACGGACCGTCTGCAATGAGATCGTGGTTCGGGAACTGCGTAGACAAAGCATGCCTAGCCCTTCATCCGTGGGGGGGCATGCGCGTCGCCACCTCTCAGTCGGGTGGCCTACGTCTGGGCGATGGCGAGAGCATGCGCCAGATGGCGCTGACAGGGGGTGGTGTAACCCGGCGGAGCGCTACCATGCCGGACTCGATCTTGTCGCTGGTAGGCTCGTGTCCTTGCTAGAAAACCACGACTTCGGCGCAGTGGAAGAAATCCATGCGGTGTTTGTCGGCCTTGGCCGCCATGTGCCGGCTAGGGTCAGGGTGCGCCTCAACTTCTTGGCTGAACGGGTTGCGGAGGACTTGGCTTGAAGTCGTCAGCACCAAAATTACCAGATGCCAGTGCCTCACCGCAGTCCAGTCACTCATGACGTCCTGCCGGTTCAACAACCCGGATTGGGCAAGTTCGCTTTGTTGGCATCCAGACCTGGGGAGTTGTGCTGAACTGTTACGGTAAACCGGTCCAAAGTGGCTGAGCAGTTCAGTGGGTGATTAGGAACCTGTCATGCGGTCATCTCTTTTGTCACGTCTATGCCATCGAAATGCCCTTGTGGGGCTGGCGGTTCTTGTGCCGTGTGTTCTGATACTGTCGTTCTTTTACGTTCCGCACCAATCCGGTTCGCCAGACACGGCCGGAACGAGGCACCTTGAGCGTCAACATGTTCTGGCAGGTCCACCGTGGCGTTACGGTCGAGCCGACGCACGCTTCACGGTGGTTCTGTATGGTGACCTTGAGTGCCCTTATTGCAAGAGTTACTTCCCTATACTCAAGGCTTGGATTGACAGGTATGCCGAAACGAACCTGCAATGGCACCATCTGCCCCTGCCAATGCACGAACCGGCAGCATCGCGGCAGGCACGCCTAGCCGAATGCGCGGGTGAGTCGGAAGGTCACGCCGCGTTCTGGCAAGCCGTCACCTGGATCTACGAACAAACCCGGAGTGATGGCATGGGCATACCCGACAGCGTGTCTTACCCGGAACTCACGCCGACAATGCAGACGTGTCTGAACAGCAGGAGGGCAGAGGAAATCGTTCAGGCCCAGGCCAGTGAAGGTTTTCGCGATAAAGTCACGGCCACCCCGACGGTGAAACTCATTAATAACCAGAACGGCCAGATGATTGTCTTGCCTGGCCCGGTTGAAGATGATGCGCTGCTTTCGGCCTTGGATTTGCTATCCACCGAGAGCACGACAGAGAACTCCAAAATCTCCGCCGATCATGAATAAGACCATGCTCGACGACACCATCCATGTTTTCGAGCAGAACCGACAGCATACGTAGGCGAAGTTCTGCCAGTCGTCGGCTCGGGACCGTGGCGTGACAAAGATGTTCAACCCTAACGGATATACCTCATTGGCATCAGCCTATCGGCCTCGACGTCCGAGACTTGACGCCAAGAAATCAGTCGATGCCGCGTGTCCGGTCGATTTTCTCCGCAACCTTGAAAGCCGCGTCCAGTTCGCTGATGCCGTACTGTTGCATCAGTTGGTAGCGCTCCGCTTTCTCTTCCGGCTCCGTCATCGCAAGTGCCAGGTACAGGCTCGGGGGCACAGCTCGGAACAGCAACTCCAATGACTTGGACAGGATGACACCTTCGGTGAATTTCCCGGCTTCCTTTCTGGCCGATAGCATCAGAGCCTTCTGGGATGGATTGAGTTCCCGGAAGCGCGCAATCTTCTCGACTTCATCCGGAGGCATCGAAAGGCAAATCCACCATTCGATCATGTTGAGCATCGGTTCCGCCGCCTTGGGCAGATCGTCGAGGTTCTGGGTCGCGAGCCAGTACCATGCACCGAGCTTGCGCCACATCTTCGTGATCTTCACAACATAGGGCGCCAACAGCGGGTTCTTCGTGATGATGTGGCCCTCATCGGTCACATTGATAATGGGGCGGCCGAGAAACTGATCCCGCTCGGCAATGTTGTTCACCGTGTTGATCAGGCTTATATACGCAATCGAAAGCTGGGCGTTGTAGCCTTCCCGGGCAAAGGTAGCGAGATCAACGATGGTGATGTCCGCTTCAGGCCACGGCGTACCAGGCCGGTCGAACATCTCACCGTCGATCCCCTGACAAAACATGTCCATCGCATCCCCCATCTCAAGCAGACGTGTGCGGCGCGTTTCGGGCAGCGTGGAATCCCGGCCGCGGTCGCGCAGGGCATCACGCACGTCGCGGGTCAGTACCGTACGCTTCTCAGAGACGCAGCGCTGCGCGGCATCAAGGATGCACTGACGGATAAGGCTGCGGTCGGCACGGGTCATTCGCGCCTCTTCTTTGTCCTCGCCGCCAGTGATCATTAGTCGCGCGGTGATTTCCAGCTCGCCCAGCACGTCACGCTGCTCGTCACCGTCTGCCGTTTCTTCCTCCGCTGTCTCCTCATCCAGTGCGTCGGCATCGAGCGTCTGCACCTGGCTTGGCGTATCCACCAGTCGCCAGGCGTCGGCAAACGGTGCGAGGCTCACGCCGGCACCGGGCGACAGCTTGACGCGATGTACGGTGAGGCCCAGCCGAGCCGCGAAATCGCCGAACAGGCCGAAGCTGTTGCCTGCTTCCACGATGAACATCCGCGGGCGGTAAATCGCGGTGATCTGGTTGAGGATGTTGTTCAGGGTGGCGCTCTTGCCCGAGCCGGTGGGCCCGAACAGGAACAGATGCGCATTCATCTGCCGGTCGAGGCGGTTCAGCGGATCGAAGGTGACGGTGCCGCCACCGCGATTGAAGAAGGTGATGCCGGGATGGCCTGTTCCCTGGCTGCGCCCCCAGACCGGGGCCAGATTGGCCGCGTGCTGGGTAAACATGAGCTGGGTGTACCACTGCCGTTTGTCCTTGCCGGGGTCGTAGACGCAAGGAAGCCAGCGCAGGTAGCTGTTGAGCGGAGCAACTTCGTCTTCTTCACGCACGGGCTGCAGGCCCGCATTGAGCAGGACATTGCCGAGCTGAAGGCCGCGCATATCGAGATCGGCCAGGTCGCGGCCGCGCAGGTAGAACGCCAGCGAAGCGCGGTAGAGCTTGTGCGAACTCCCGATCAGGCCGCGTGCCTGTTGCACATCCTTGAGGGCCTGCTCCGACGCCAGGGTTTCGCCGACCGCTTTCTTCGCCAGATGGTTCAGATGGGCTTCGAGAATGTCCTGCGGCGTGATCACCAGGGTGAGGCACATGGTCGTGTCTTCGGGCATCTGGTCGAACAGGGCATTGATGGCGTCGCCTCCCTTGCGGGTTTCGCCGGTCAGATGGCCTGTTGCCGGTGGCGTGCGCAAACGGTCGAGCACGATGGTACGATGGGGCATGCCGTCGAAGAACCAGAGGCCGTTTTCGACATCGGATCTCGGCTGGCCGAAAAACAGCCGCTGCGCGAAGTCAGTGCCGCTGGCAAGCTCCAGTTCGCCTTCTTCGGTGTCTTCAGGATAGGAGGCCAGGCGATAGAACCGCTCACGGTCTTCATCTGTCGGACCCAGCAGCGCCGGTCCTGGATTGAACCAGGGCAGCAACCAGGCGTGGATCGCGGCGGCATCGATGCGGTACGCCTGCACACCGGCATTGGCGAGGCCGCCAGCCAGGCGTTCGCAGACGGTATTCAGCGCCTGTTCGGGGGATTGCCCGCGCCGGGCCGGCGCATTGCCGACGCGCCGATAGACGACCAGCCGGACACGTCGCGTCTGCCCGCGCCAGGGCAAGCGCGTGACCGTGCGGTCCTCGAACAGCCCCCCTTGCCGGGAGACGGCGCGCAGATGATGGCCGAAGAAACGGAGATAGAACTTCGTGAACTCGCTTTCTCTGGCCCGAGGCTGAAGGTAGTTTTCAAGCGTCGAAAGATAGCGGTTCCAGTCGGCATCATCCTGGGCATACAACTGCACCACCCATGGGGACTCGTCCAGCTCGTCGAAACTGTCCTGCAGCGCGTTTTCCAGCGCGTCCCGGGCCTGAGCCAGCCAGGATGCTTCCCTTCCTTCCGTGCCGATCGGCATCAACTCGAAGAATGCGGCGACGGAAACACCGTCCTCCAGAAGCATGCACCTGGACTCCGGCAGATACTCCACCCACGGCAGCAGGTCGGCAAAGGACGGCGAAACGTCGTACAGCGCCTGCTCATCGGCCAGAGTCGCTGGCCTGTGCCTGGTGGCATCCCGCTTGCCGGGTTCAGGGATTCCGTGTGCCTCCAGTGACGCGAGATAGCGAGCCCAGGCATCCGATGGAGCATCTGGCGAGGAGCCGCTATTGACCTCTGTCGCCGGAGCGCGGCGTTTGAAAAACGGTCCCATCAGTAGTTATATGGACGCCTCCCGTTTGCCAAGAACGTCTTCTGTGATGTCACAACAGGACACGGCTGCAGTTTTATATCCGGCCTGTGTTGCAGGTCAGATACCTGCTGGCCCTGAT
>CAADHZ010000006.1_pt1 | contig 224546 bp, 203 predicted proteins | sample 2381281 | NCBI WGS metagenome assembly CAADHZ01 (sample SAMEA5147515, study PRJEB30075) | plant metagenome | biome: Evergreen rainforest; feature: Forest; material: Leaf | place: Madagascar | collected 2016-11 | reverse complement strand
TCCACTACTACAACCACCAGCGTATCCGGCTCAAACTAAAAGGCCTGAGCCCGGTGCAATACCGAACTCAGGCCTTGGCCGCCTGATCTTTTAAACTGTCCAACTTCTGGGGGTCAGTTCACTCGGGAGCCCTTTTTTCACACTCGCGGCGCTCAGTTGCCGTCGGACGGCTTGCGCGCCACGCCCAGGATTTCCTCCAGCGCGCTGAGCGTTTCCTCGTTCTTCAGCACGGTGCGCAGCCACAGGTGCAGCGACATCTCGCCCCAATCCGCCGCCTTGTCGGCCAGGTAGGCCACCGGGCTGTGCGGTTCGGTGCGGCGGAAGAAGGCCGCCACGTCCCGCAGCTGCGCCAGCGCCTGCTCGCGCGATTGCAGGGGCCCCGGGATGGGAGCGGGCGCCGCCGGCACCGTGGCCGGCGCGGCCAGGGCGGGCGACAGCGTGGGTTCGATGCGGGCGGAAGCGCTGTCGGGCACGGCCGCCGCCGACGCGGCGGCGGGCTCCGAGCGCTCGGCCAGGCCGGCTTCGCGCGCGAAACGGCGCGTCAGGTCGCTGACCTGCCTCAGGCTGGTGCGCAGCGGCGAGAACGCGGGGCCCTCATCGCCCAGGCGCTCGGTCAGGGTGGCTTCCAGCGCATCCACGGCCTGCGCGCAGGTATGCAGATCCTGTTCCAGGCGCAGGTAGAACGTCGCGGGCGTATCGCGGCGCGCCTGGTCGTACTGCTCCATCGTCACGCGGCCCTGCGACAGGTCATTGGCGCGTTGCGGCTCACGGCGAATCGAATTGGCCAGGGCCGAGGCGCTGTCCCACACCGCGGCGCCATAACGCCCGCCTTCGGTATCGGTCAGCGGCAGCTCGGTCACCAGTTGGCGCGAGCGCGACAGCAGCCAGGCCAGGTTGCCCACGCGCTGCTGCGCGTCGCCGTCTTCGGGCACGGGATGCACAGTGTCCCAGTACTCGCGACACAGGCCGTCCACCAGCAGCAGGCCGTCGCGCAGGCCGGGAAACCCGCGCGTCTTGGCCCAGGCTTCGGCCAGCCAGCCCGCCACGCGCAAATCCTTGCTGCGCGTGCTCAGCACCTCGGCGCAGACGCGCGCCACGCGGTGCCAGTCGGCCTCCTTGATGTCGGTGACCCAGTCACCCTGGTCCAGGTGCGGATCGTCCTGCCGGCGCGCTTCGCGGATCTCGTCGAACTCGGCGGAGAACACCATGTCCTCGCCGGCCGGCGCATCGCCGGGAATGGGTTGCAGCAGCGTGTCGATGTCCGTCGTCATGATGGAGGCAGTATGAAGGGCGTATGACGCACGCGCGGCGCCACGCCGCGCGATGGGCTCACATCCTAACCGGGAAGACGCGCCGTTACGTATTCTTGACACGACCGCTTACAAAGCCGCGCGCGCCCTGCCGCTATCATGTGGCCTCGATTGTGGCGCCCAGCCTGGGCCGCAGCCCGCGCCTGTCCGAGGATCACCATGAAGAAGACGTTCTCGCTCGCCCCCAACGGCACGTATGTCATCGGCAAGCCGCGCCGTTGTCCCGACGGCACCTATGTCGGCGGCACCGGCGCCATCACGCGCGCCCCCGATGGCACCTACGTTGCGGGCAAACCGCAACGCGCGCCCAATGGCCGCTACCTGGGCGGCGAAGGCCGCGTCACCCAGGCGCCTGACGGCAGCTTCGTGGTGGGCATGCCCCGCCTCACGCCCGCCGGCGGCTATCTCTGATTTCCCGTCCTTCCTTCCGATCCGCCAGGAGCATCCGGACATGGCGCAACGCCCTGTGATCCGCAAGGGCGACACCACCTCGCATGGTGGCGTCGTCGTCACCGGCGACGAAACCGTCGTCATCTTCGGCCAGCCGATGGCACGCGTGGGCGACCAGGTCACCTGCCCGCGTTGCAACGGCACCCACGTCATCGTGGAAGGCATCGAAACCACCGGCTCGGACCGCAAGACCGCGCTGGAAGGCATGAAGACTTCCTGCGGCGCCACGCTCATCGCCAGCCAGCGTTTCTATCAGCTCGGCTGAAGCACGGCCAGGCCTGCCGCGTCAGCCCTGGCCTGTCGGGCCGTGATCAACGGTTGATCACGGAATCCAGGATGATGCCGGTGGCCACGCCCACCAGGAAATACTCGGCGCCCACGCCGACCCAGTGGTAGCCGTGGCGAGGCGGCGGCAGGCGATGCCCCCGCCAGTCCCGCACCACATAGCGCGGTTCGCGGTAGTAAGGCGGCAGGCGTTCGCCGCGCGACCAGCGTCGTTGTGTCGGATAGACGTTCACCACCACGGGTGCGCGGCCGCGATAGGCCCGGCGGTCGTCCTTCCAATGATGGCCGCCATTCCAGCCACGACGGTCATCCTTCCAGTCACGGCGATCATGGTGCCGGTCACCGCGCCGCGGGCCATCGTCGCGCCAATGCGGCCCATCGCCGCGGCCGCGCCAATCCCTTCCGTCGGGGCCGGCCATTGCCGGCAGGGTTGCCGCCGCCAGCACGGCGGCAAGCAGGAGTCGGGTAGAGAGCGTCTTCATGATTCTTCCATCGAAGCGGCAAGCTGCGCCGTTGAGGAAATTCTAGGCAGCCCCATCGTGGAAGGTGTGTCGATTCTGTAGCAAACCGGGGGGTGGCGGACGATGCTGATTTCAGCCGATTTCAAGCCAGCCCGAACGTTGCGTTCCCGCCCCATCCCGCCGCGTGTCATCGCCGCCGCGGCGGCACCGTCACGAACCCTGCCTCGAAGCGCTGCACCGCCTGCGCCTCGCCCTGGGCCGTCCACACGGACAGCCCCGTCGTCGTGCCCGGGTCGGCCGTGACCGGCAGCGCGGCCACCGGCTTCGGTTGATAGCCGTCCATGATCTTGCGCACGTACTGCTTCGTCTCCGCGTAGTTGGGCACGCGATTGCCCGCGCGCCGCACCGCCCCTTCCCCCGCGTTATAGGCCGCCAGCACCAGCGCGAGATCGCCGTCGTAGCGCGCCAGCAGGTCGCGCAGATAGCGCGTGCCTGCGTCCACGTTCATGTCCAGCTTGCGCAGGTTCTGCGCAAAGACGGCGTCCGTGCCCGGGATCCCATAGCGGCGCGCCGTGTCGGGCATGAGCTGCATAAGGCCTACCGCCCCCTTGGGCGACACCGCGTCCACGTCGAAACCCGACTCGGCCTCGGCCACCGCGTGCAGCAGGCCGTAGTCCACGCCGTGGCGTTGCGCGGCCCGCTCCAGCGCCTGCCGGATTTCCGCGGTGGGCTGGGCGGCACGGCGGGCGCCGCCCGCGCGTGCGGACAAGTCGCGGAACAGCAGGCGATAGCGCGCATCCACCGCGTGGGCCGAAAAATGCGCCATGCCGGCCTCGTCGTACATCACATAGACGTCACCTGCCCGGGAGGACGAGATCGGCAAGAGGAGAAGACACGCCAGCGCGCCAGCGGTCCGGGCCAGGAGGATAGACATGGAATCAGGGAAGGAAAACGAGGCTGGACGCGGCCGTGGCCGCGCCGTCGAACGCGATGATCCTGACGGATCACCCCGGGTGGAATTTTACAAGAATGACAATCATTTTTATTTAGAATAAAATTAAATCTTGTTAACCTTCGCGCCCCATCCGTTGCCAGACGCGCGGCGATCCCGTAAATACGCAGCGTGGCGCATGACTTCGGGGGAACGGCGAAGGTGCGCAAGGGGTGCAACACGTTCGACAGAGGACGCTGGCGGAAAGCAATGCAACGCTGGCGAGGAAAAAGCATGCGGATACTGCTGATCGAAGACGACAGCAAGGTGAGCTACTGGCTGGCCAGCAAGTTTCAGGCAAGTGGCCATCATTGCGTGCCAGTCGAATCGGGCGAGGCCGCGCTGGACGCGCTGGATCGTCACGCCTTCGACATCGTGGTGCTGGACCGCATGCTGCCCGGCATGGATGGCATGGAGGTGCTGCGCCGCCTGCAAGGCCGCCCGCATCCGCCCGTCATCATCCTTTCCGCCGTCGACCAGGCCTCCGACCGGGTCGAGGGACTTCGTGCGGGCGCGCAGGACTACGTGGGCAAGCCTTTCGACTTCCCCGAGCTGATGGTGCGCATGGAGCTGCTGGTGCAACGCAGCGATGACACGCCCGGCAACACGGGGCGCCTGTGCGTGCGCGACCTGCAGATCGACCTGATGCGCCGCAAGGTCACCCGCTCCGGGCGCGACATCAACCTGACCGACAAGGAATTCCTGCTGCTGCGCACGCTGGCCGAACACGCCGGCCAGACGGTGCCCCGCGGCATGCTGCTGGAGAAGGTCTGGGGCCTGCAGTTCGATCCACAGACGAATCTCATCGACGTGCATGTTTCCAAGCTGCGCTCCAAGATCGACCGCGACTTCGCCCAGCCGCTGCTCAAGACGGTACGGGCCATGGGCTACGTGCTGAGCTGACCGATGTCCACGTTGTCGCAATCCTTCTGGCCGCCTCTGCGAGCGTTCTGCCGCGGCCCCTTGCGCGGCCTGGCGCAAGCGTGGCGGCCGTTCTGGCAGAACCCCGGCGCGCACGCGGGCCCGGCGGAGTCCTCCGTCGCGCTGCGCACCAGCCACTTCCGCCAGACGACCTGCTTCGCCTTCATCTTCCTGCTTGTCACGCTGGGTTCGATCGCCTGGGGCCAGAACCTGCTCGAACAGGTGATGATCCGGCACGTGAAGGACATGGTGGCCACCGAGATCCGCGCCCACCAGACACTGAGCGGCCGCGACAGCGCCGCCCAGCTGGCGCTCGCGCTCAGCCAGCGCGAGACCACCGTCAACCGGCGGGAACGCGCGGCCGCCGTCCAGGACGCCGACGGCACCCTGCTCTATGGCAACGCCGAACTGCTGGCGCCCGGCCTGTGCGCGGGCCGGGCGGAACCGTGCCGCGGCTGGCTGCGCAGTTCGCACACGGGCGGCGACGGCATGCGGGAATGGCTGGGCCACGCCTATCTGCTGCCGGATGGCGGGCGCTACATCATCGCCTACGACATCCTGCCCATGCTCAACCGCATCTATCCGGTGCCGCTGGTGGTGGGCCTGAGCGTCTTTACCGCCTTGCTGCTCAGCCTGGGCGCCGGGCTTTTCTTCAGCATGGACGCGGCCAACCGCATCTCCCGCATCCGCCAGGCGATGGGCCGCTTCGCGCGCGGCGAGCTGGACGCCCGCGTGGCGCTGCGGGGCAGGCAGGACGAGTTCGACCAACTGGGCAAGGACGTGAACCAGGCGCTGGGGCGCATCTACTTCCTGATGGAAGAAGTGCGCAACGCCACCAACCACATCGCCCACGAGCTGCGCACGCCCTTGACGCGGCTGCAGCAGCGCCTGAGCAATGCCGCCGACACCATCCGCGACAACCCGGCCGCCGACAACGAGCTGGCGCTGGCGGAAGAAGAGATCCGGCGCATCCTGTACCTGTTCCGCGCGGTCATGCGCATCAGCGAGATCGAGACCGGCCGCTGCCACCATGAACCCGCCCCCATCGATATCCCCGCCTTGCTGCGGGACCTGCACGAGTACTACGACGTGCTGGCCGAGCAACGCGAACTGCGCCTGCTGACGACCCTGGATGAAGACCTGGCGCTGCACGGCGACGCCGCCCTGCTCTTCCAGGCGCTGGTCAACCTGGTCGACAACGCGATCAAGTATGCCCCTGCCGGCACCACCATCACGCTGCTCGCCCGCCGGGCTGGCGCCGGGCTGGAGCTGGGGGTTGCCGACGAGGGACCGGGCATCGACGCCGGCCATCGCGGCCAGGCCGTGCAGCGTTTCCGCCGCCTGACCCATGACCGCACCATCGCCGGCCATGGCCTGGGACTGGCCCTGGTGCAGGCCGTGGCGGCGCTGCACGACGGCAGCCTCGTGCTGGGCGACAACCCGCTCCCGCGCGCGGCGCCAGGGGGGTTGCGAGGCCTGATGGCGGTGTTGCGCCTGCCCGCCACACCCGCCGCGCAAGCAGGTTCCTGAACGTTCCTGAACGACTTTTAATGATTGAACCGTTGCCGCGTAGCTGCAAATGAATCCTAATATCGTCTGTACGAAGGCCGGTCTGGCCGGCCTGTTTCCGCCCTTCTTTTCCAGGACTATCCCCGTGACTTCCCGCATCCAGCAATTCCTTCGCGACGAAAGCGGCGTGACCGCCATCGAATACGGCATCCTGGCCGCTGCCATGGCAGCGGCTGTCGGCGTGATCTTCGGTTCCGACGGCGCCTTCATCTCCGCCCTGCGCGACAAGTTCGGCGCCATCGCCTCGGACATCACCGAAGCCGGCACCGACACCCGTTCGGGCGGCTGATTTCCCCCCATGAACGCCACGCTCGCCAGCATCGTCCTGCTGCCCGCCCTGGCCTGGGTGGTCGTCTCCGATCTGCTGTACCGCCGCATCAGCAACACGCTGGTGCTGGCGTTGCTGCTGTCGTGGGCGGCCTACGCGGCCTGGGTACTGGCGCAAGGCGACGCCGGCCAGCGCAGCGCGCTGCTGACAGGCGCGCTGGCCAGCATCGCCGTGCTGGCAGTGGGTTATTTCCTCTTCACGATGCGCTGGATGGGCGCGGGCGACGCCAAGCTCATGGCGGTGCTCTGCCTCTGGCTGGGCGACCACACCTTCGTCTTCCTCATCGTGACGGCGCTTGCCGGTGGCGTGCTGGCCCTGGCCCTGCCGCTGCTGCGCATGCTTGAGCGGACACTGGCACTGGGCCTGGTCCGGCTCAACACCTGGCTGTCCACGCTGGTCTTTCCCACGCCGCATGCCTTGCGGCCAGAACAGACCCAAGGCATTCCCTACGGACTCGCCATCGCCAGCGGCGCGGCCTTCGTGCTCTGGAGCGCCAGCTAGCGCCCGCAACACCCCGCTCGTCCTCTTGCCCCACCCTTGACCAGATTCCTCCGCCCTGACGGCGCTGTCACGCCACGGCTGAGAATAAAAAGCTAAATCGATCTCATTTGAAATGAAAACCAGATCCCTGATCCTGCTTGCCTCGGCGATCACACTGGCCGCCGGCGCGGCCCTGGTGGGCCGCGCGCTGATGCGGCCGCCTCCCCCCGTGACCATCGTCAAGGAAGTGGCGGCGCCCGCCAAGCCCCAGCAGCAGCGCCAGGTGCTGGTTGCCGCCCGGCCGCTGACACCCGGGGAATTCCTGGACGGCGGGTCGCTGGCCTGGCGTGCGCTGCCTGAAGACAGCCTGCGCGTCGAACACTACACCGCCAGCGTCGACGCCGACCGCCGCAAGATCGAGCAGGAAGTCGTGGGCGCGACGCCGCGCCGCAACCTGGTCGAAGGCGATGCGCTGACGCGCGAGACGCTGGTGCGCAACGGCGAGCACGGCTTCATCGCCACGGTGCTCAAGGCCAACATGCGCGCCGTCTCCATCCCCATCAACGCGGTCAGCAGCAATACCGGCCTGGTGAATGCCGGCGATCGCGTGGACGTGATCCTGTATCTCGAACGCAAGGAAATGGAGATGCAGTCCCAGGACCTGCCCAACGGCGCCTACACGCTGCTGGCCGCCCAGACCATCGTCCAGGACGCGCGCGTGCTGGGCCTGAACGGCAACCCCTCCGGCATCGGCCCCACGCTGCCTGCCGAGACCGACGAGAACCCATCCGGCGGCCGCTCTCCCATCCGTACCCTGTACGAAAGCATCACGCTGGAAGTGACCCCCGCCGACGCCGAGCGCCTGGCGATGGCCCGCGAAATCGGCGCCCTGCAGGTTGCGCTGCGCGGCGGACGCCAGGCGGACACGGCGGCGGCCCAGGCCGCCCACGCGGATGTCGCGCCCGCCGTGACCCGGCTGGGCAATGCCACCGACATCTTCAAGCTGCCGACCCCACAGGCGGTCAAGACATTCCGCGGTGAGCAACAAGGCCAGCAGACCTTCGCCCCGATGGCCCGATGACGATGCCCGTCCTCCGCTCCCTTGCGGCACAGTCCGCCTCCCTTACCGACCCTACCCACGCTGACATGATCCACCACGAGCCCCGCCGCGGCATCGTCCTGCGCCACCTCCAGCCCGGCCTGGCCGCCACGCTGTGCCTGCTGGCCGGCGCGAATGCGCTGGCCGCGCCGCCGGCCCCCGTCGCCTTGGCCGGCGAGCGTCCCGCCGTCGCGGTGCAAAGCACGCCAAGCAAGCTTCCCTCGCCGCTGCAGCAAGTGCCCCCCTCGGGCGAGATCACGCTGCACGTTCGCGAAGGCCATCTGCTGAAGCTGCGGCGCGACGCCGCCAAGGTGCTGGTGGCCGACCCGCGCGTGGCCAGCTTCCAGGTGCCCTCGCCCAACAACATCTTCGTCTTCGCCCAGGGCGTGGGCACCACCACGCTGTACGCGCTGGACGCCCAGGACCAGGTGATCGCGGCCATCCGCGTCGTCAGCGAGCACAACCTGAAGGCGCTGCGCGAACAGATCCTGCGTTCGGTGCCCGGCGCCGACATCGAGCTGGAACCCTCGCTGAACAGCCGCATCATCGTGCGCGGCAAGGTCCGCACGCCCATCGAAGCACGCCAGGTGGTGGACCAGATCCAGGCCTACCTGGACGGCCTGGCCGGACAAGGCGGCCAGGGTGGCGGCGGCGGCGGTGGCGGCGGGAACAACCGCGACCAGGTCATCAATCAACTGAAGGTCGAGCTCTCTTCCCAGATCAACATCCAGGTCCGCGTGGTCGAGGTCTCCCGGTCGCTGTCGCATGAGCTCGGCTTCGACTGGGCCGCCACGCTGAACTCCGGCAGCGGCGCCTGGGGCGTCATGACCGGCGGCGCGGCGGGCGGCTTCGCCAAGGCCACCGACGTAGTCAACCCCTCGCTCTTCGACTCGGTCACCGGCACGACCTTCTCGAACCTCATCCCGGGCTCCACCACGTCGCGCTTCGCGGCAGGCGGCATGCGCACCCGCGGCCGTTTCACGATGGGCGGCCTGATCTCCGCCCTGTCGTCCGAAGGCTTCGCCACCGTGCTGGCCGAGCCCAACCTGACGGCCATGTCCGGCGAAAGCGCCGCCTTCGCCGCGGGCGGCGAAGTGCCCATCGTCATCATCACCAACAACAACGTCCAGATCGACTTCAAGTCGTATGGCGTGATCCTGCGCATGACGCCCACGCTGCTGTCGGCCAACCGCATCAGCCTGCGCATCGCGCCCGAGGTCAGCGAATTGACCGAAGACGGCGCGGTGACGTTGCAAGGCGTTTCCGTGCCCGCGCTGAAGGTGCGCCGCGCCGACACCACCGTGGAACTGGCCAGTGGGCAGAGCTTCGCGCTGGCCGGCATGCTGCGCTCCACGCAGGCCCAGACGGTGCAGGGCGTGCCCGGATTGAGCAGCATCCCCTGGCTGGGCCGCCTCTTCGAGCACGAGGTCTCGGCCAAGGACGAAACCGAGCTGGTGATCCTGGTCACCGCCAACGTGGTCGACCCGGTCAGCGCCGGCGACCTGCAAGTGCCGGGCCAAGGCCTGCCCGGCATCGACGAGCTGGTGCCGCAGCAAGCCGCCATCGGCTACCTGTACTGAGCACCCAGCAAGGACACGCCATGACTCATCACACTTTCCTGACATCCAAGCCCGCCGCGACGTGGCGATTGCTGCCCCTGGTCCTGCTGGTCGCGCTGGCCGGGTGCCAGTCGCCGATCCACGAGACGCGCGCCAAGCGCTTCGGCACCGGCGTCGCCCCGCAGGCCATCACCGCCGAGCCGCGCGCCGTCGCGTTGGCCCTGCAGATCGCGCCGGATGGCCGCGGGCTGTCGCCCGACTCGCTGCGCGAGGCCAATGCCATGCTGAGCAGCCAGGGCCGCATCGAGACCCAGGTGCTGACGCTGACGCCCTTCAATGCGCAGGGCGCCGAGATCGCGCAACGGCTGGCCCAGGCGCTGGCGCGCAGCGGCGCGCGCGAGCCGCGCGTCGAAGCCGTGCCTGCCGACCCGCAACGCGTCGCACAGGCCGCCGAAGCCGGTTGGGACCTCGAGCTGCAATCCGAAGCGCTGGCCGTGGACATTCCGCGCTGCGGCATCGCCAAGCCCAACGAGTGGACCATCCACCCCTACTACGGCGTCGGCGCGCTGGGTTGCGCCAACCGCGCCAACATCGCCCGCATGGTCAGCGACCCGCGCGACCTGTCGCGTCCGCGCACGCTGGAAGGCGCGGACGGCAAGGCAGCCGCGGGCGCCGTCGAGCGCTACCAGACGGGCGAAACCCGCGACCTGCTCGACATCGACTTCGACAACTGATGACCATGAGCACCTACAACAGCGGCAACGCCCCCTCCTCCCGCGACGACCTGCCCGCCAACGGACCTGCCGTCTTCGCCGCCGCGGCCGACCTGGCCGTCATCGGCGGCCAACTGGAACGTCTCCAGCGCCCTGCCGCCGTGCTGCAGGCCGGCGGCCCCACCGAAGCGGCCGCCTGGTGCGCCGCGAACGGCGAGGCGGCCGTCATCCTGGTCGACATCACCGGCCAGGCCCATCCCATCGCCGCCCTGCTGGCGCTGGCTTCCCAGGCCGGTCCCGCCTGCCGCCTGATCGCACTGGGCGACAGGCAGGACGTCGACCTGTACCGCCAACTGCTGCAAGCGGGCATCTTCGACTACCTGGTGAAGCCGCCACGCCTGGACGTGCTGGGCGACGCGCTGGCGCGCGCCGACCAGGACGAGCCCCTGGCCCAGGGCGGCAACGCCCGCGCCGGCCGCTCCGCCGCCTTCGTGGGCACGGGCGGCGGACTGGGCGTCAGCACGCTCACCGCCACGCTCGGCCAATGGCTGGCACACACCCGCCAGACCCCGACCGTGCTGGTGGACTTCGACCGCCGCAAGGGCGACCTGCCCTTGCTGCTGGGCCTGGAAGCCGACACCGGCCTGGCCAGCCTGCTGGCCGCGCCCGGCATCGACCCCCGCCTGCTGCAACGCACGCTGCTGGCGGCCGCGCAGCAACCCGGCCAGGCCCCCTCCCGCCTGCATCTGCTGGCGCAACGTCCCGGCCCGGAAACACCCATCGATCCCGAACGCGCGCTGGAACTGGGCGGCGCGCTGTGCCAGTGGTTCTCGCTGTCGCTGTGGGACCTGCCTTCGCATCGCCCCGCCGGCGCGGACGACGTGCTGGCACACGCGGACATCCGCGTGGTGCTGACCGAGATGACGGTCCAGGGCGCGCGCAACGCCCATCGGCTGCTGGCGGAACTGGGCCAGAGCAATCCGAACCAGCGCCTGCTGCTGGTGGCCAGCGCCGCCCGCCTGGCGCAAGCGCCCACGCTGCCCGCCGCCCAATTCGAGGATTTCGTCGGCCACGCCATCGACCATCACCTGCCGCACGCCGGCCAGGCGCTGGCCGCCAGCCTGCTGCAGGGGCCGCTGGACACCCGCCAATCACCTGCCTATGCCCAGGCCGCCGTGCAACTGGGCGGCCGCATCCTGGGACTGCCCGACATCGCGTCGCGCGGCACCACAGGCGTGGCGCAACGCCTGCGCGCATGGATCAACCGCCGCCCCGCCAATGCCGGCGCTGCCCGCGCCTGACAGAAAGGACCGACAGACATGCTGCCTCGCCGCAAGACTGTTCCGACGCCCGCCGCGACGCCCACGCCGGCGCCCGCCGCGGCCATGACACCGCCCACGCCCGCCGCGCCGGCCGCCAACGACCACGTCTCGCGGCCGGCGCGCGCGGCAGCGCCTGTCCATGCCACGACGCCCAAGCCCGTGCCCGGCGCCGCCGTGGTGGCCACGGAGAACGCCAGCCAGCGCCGCGTCATCCGCGATGAACTCTTTGCGCAGATCGATCCCTTGAAGGCGGCGGCGATGCCGCGCAACACGCTGCAATCGCAGATCGACGCGCTCATCCGCCGCATCTGCGACGAACAGCGCCTGCAGCTGTCGGCGCAGGAAGAACTGCACATCTCGCGCCAGATGCTGGACGAGATGGTGGGCGTGGGCCCCATCGAGCCGTTGCTGCACGATGACTCGGTCAACGACATCCTGGTGAACGGCGCGGGGCAGATCTTCATCGAGCGCTACGGCAAGCTCGAAAAATCGTCCATCACCTTCATCGACGAAGAACACGTCTTCAACACGGCGCAGCGCATCGCGGCGCGTGTGGGCCGCCGTATCGACGAAGCCAACCCCATGGTCGATGCCCGCCTGCCCGACGGCAGTCGTGTCAACGTCATCACGCATCCGCTGGCGCTGGGCGGCACGACGATCTCGATCCGCAAGTTCATGCGGCGCGACCTGTCGCTGGAATCGCTGGCCCAACGCGGCGCCATGTCGATGGACATGGCGGTGCTGCTGCGCCGCGCGATGGAAGCCCGGCTGAACATCATCGTCTCGGGCGGCACCGGCGCCGGCAAGACGACCCTGCTGAACGCGCTGTCGCAGAAGATCAGCCCGCTCGAACGCATCATCACCATCGAAGACGCGGCCGAACTGCAGTTGCAGCAGGAACACGTGGTCACGCTGGAGACACGCCCCGAAAGCGCCGAAGGCACGGGCCGCGTGGACCAGCGCGACCTGATGAAGAATGCCCTGCGGATGCGGCCCGACCGCATCATCCTGGGCGAGGTGCGCGGCGGCGAATGCTTCGACATGCTGCAGGCCATGAACACCGGCCACGACGGCTCGCTTTGCACGGTGCACGCCAACACGCCGCGCGACGCCCTCATGCGCCTGGAGAACATGGTGATGATGGCCAACATGCAGCTGCCGCTGCCCGCCATCCGCCGCCAGATCGCCAGCGCGGTGGACCTCATCGTGCAGATCGAACGCATGCGCGACGGCGGCCGCCGCGTGGCGTCCATCGTAGAGGTGTGCGGCATGGAAGAGGAAGTGATCCAGACACAGGAGCTTTTCGCCTTCCGTTCGCGTCCCGGCTCGACCTCCACCCAGGTGCTGGGCGAGCACATCGGCAGCGGCCTGCGCCCGAACTTCTATACCGACAAATCCCACCTGTTCGACCAGGACATCGCCTGAGCGTCACGCCAGGCCGCCCCCCCATGCTCGATCTCTTCACCCTGCTCGTCTTCCTGCTGGTCTTCATCGGCTTCTATGCCGTGCGCGCGAACAGCCGCCGGCAACGCCGCGCGGACGCGATGGCGGCCCGCCTGGCCGGCCTGCGCCAGCAGATGCTGCGAGAAAGCGGACAGGCCGAGGCCGTGCTGCAGTCCGCCGACTCGATCGCGCTGCCCGGCCAGTCTGACCTGCTGCCGCGCTGGCCGTGGCTGGGCCGCCGCCTGACCCGCCTGCGCGATGGCCTGAAGGCGCTGGGCTGGCTGCGCACCCTGCGCCAGCGCGTGCTGCTGTCGGCGGCCGTGGCCCTCGTGGGGGGCATCGCGGTGGTGCACATGAGCGGCACGCCCTTCGCGCTGGTGCTGCTCGCCGCGCCCGTGCTGTGGCTGGCGCTGTGCACGGTGGCCTATCAACAGGCCATGGGCAAGCACCTGGTCGCGCTCACCCGCAGCCTGCCCGAGGCCATCGACGCCATCACCCGCATCTGCCGTTCGGGCGTGCCGCTGCACAGCGCCTTCGGCATCGCCGCCGATCACCTGCACGGCCCGCTGGCGCCGGAGCTGCGCGAGATCGAGAACTGGCTGAAGCTGGGGGTGCCCCTGAAGCAGGCCATGCAGCATTCCGCCGTGCGCGTGCCGCTCGCCGAATACCGCTTCTTCGCCGTCATCCTCATCATCAGCCAGGAATCCGGCGGCCGCCTGGGCGACACGCTGGAGCGCCTGGCCGCCACGCTGCGCGCCCGCGCCGAACTGGGCATGAAGGTGCAGGCCAAGACGTCGGAAGCGCGCGCCTCGGCCAAGATCGTCGCCCTGCTGGTGCCCGGCGTGCTGCTCTACATGTACCTGAACTCGCCCAACGATTTCCGCTTCATGTTCAACGACGCCGCCGGCATCAAGGTCATGGCCTACGCCGCCCTGAGCGTGGGCCTGGGCCTCTTGATCACCCACCTGATGGTCAAGCGCATCCGCTGACGGCCACGAGTCCTCCCATGTCCTTCCTCTCCGATCCTCTTGCACCCGTCCTGCTGCTGGCCTTCGTGGCCGGCCTGGTGCTGACGGTGTGGCTGCTGCGCGCCGAGTCGCGCCGCAATCCCCTGCATGAGCGCCTGGGCCCCAACCAGGCCGAGCGCGCCGAACTGGCGGCACAATCCATCTCGCTGAATGATCGCGCGCCGCTGTCGCCCGCGCTGAACGCCATCGCGGCTTTCGGCCAGAAACTGGCCGGCACGGCACAGGACCGCCTGGCCATCGAGCGGCTGCTCGCCCAGGCGGGCTGGCGCCGTGCGGAAGCCACCGGCCTGTTCATGGCGGCCAAGTACGGCAGCGGCGTGCTGCTCTGCGCGGCCGGCCTGTGGGGATTCACCAGCCCGCAAAGCCGCTTCGGCATGTCGGGCCTGGCGGTCGGCCTGGTGGCGCTCTTCGTCGGCACCACCCTGCCCGAACTGGTGGTCAAGATACGCGCCGCGCGCCGCCACGAGGCCCTGACGCGCAGCATGCCCGACGCCCTGGACCTGATGGTGATCTGCGCCGAAGCGGGCCTGCCCTTCCCGCGCATCCTGAAGGTGGTCTCGAGAGAACTGGCCTTCAGCGCGCCGGCCATGGCCGACGAACTTGCCTACACCAGCGCCGAGCTGCAACTGCTGCCCGACCGCGCAGCGGCGCTGCGCCACCTGGCCGATCGCACCCGCGTGCCCACCATCGAAAGCATGGTCGGTTCGCTGCTGCAGGCCGAACGCTATGGCACGCCGCTGGCGCAGGCACTGCGCACCATCGCGGAAGAAAGCCGCAGCCGCCTCATCCTGGAACTGGAAGAGAAGGCCGGCAAGCTGCCCGCCCAGCTGAGCGTGCCGCTCATGACCCTGATCCTCCCGCCCGTGGTGGCCATCGTCGCCACCCCCGCGCTCATGCGCGTCATCCGGACCCTGATGCAATGACCGTGCCTTCCTTTTCCCGACTCCTGCGCCCGCTGGCGGCCAGCCTGCTCGCCGCCACGCTGAGCGCCTGCGGCGGCATCACCATCCAGGCCGATGCCAGCAATGGGCCTGCCGGCAAGCGCAACGTCCCCACGCCGGCCCCCACCACCGCCGCGGCACCACGTCCGCCGGCCAACAGCGCCGACAGCACGGCCGAAGGCCTGAAGCTGGCCCGCCTGCTGCGCGACCAGGGCCGTTATGAAGGCGCGGCCGGCGTCTATGCGCAACTGGAACAGCGCGGCGCGCTGAAGCCGCTGGAAGTGCTGGAATACGCCAGCGTCGCGGCGCCCGTGCAAAGCCCGCAGGAGAACCTGGCCCTGTTCGGACGCGCGCGCCGCGCGCTGAACGAGGCAGGCGCGAAACTGTCCGCCGCCGCCACCGTGACCCTGTGCAACGGCCTGGGCCGCGCCCGCATGAACATGGGCCTGCAGGATGCCGCGCTGGCGGACTTCGACTGCACGCTCGCCGTCGACGCCAACAACGTCCCGGCCCTGAACGCCAAGGGCGTGCTGCTGGATGCGCGCGGAGACCACGACGGTGCGCGCAAGCTCTTCAGCCAGGCCCTGGAGCTGGACCCGTCCGACTTCCGTGCGCTGAACAACCTGGCGTTGTCCCACCTGGCCAGCGGCGACCCCGAGCAAGCCATCCGCCTGCTGTCGCAGACCGATGCCCGCACCCTGCCCACCCTGGCGCTGAACCTCGCCTTCGCCCGCGCACTGCAGGGCGACGAAGCGGGTGCGCGCCAGTCGCTCTCGGCCATCATGTCGCCCTCATTGGTACCGCGCGCGCTGGAGGACTTCGCCCAGCGCCGCCAGCGCATCCGCGACGGCGCCCCCGTGGCCGGTGAGTTGCTGGCGGCCAGCCGCCACCTGCTGCAGCTGCGCGAGCAGGAGAAGGACGGCAATGGCTAAGCGTCCTGCCCTGCCGCGCCGCCAGCGCGGCTCGCTGTCGGTCGAGGCGGCCTATGTGCTGCCGGTGATCATCGCCGCGGCCATGATGTTCATGGAACTGGCCAACATCGGCCTGACCATCAACATGGGCGCCAGCGCGCTGGAGCGCGCCGTGCAGCAATTCCGCCAGGACGGTCCGGCCAGCCTGGCCGACGGCGGCGCCATGGAGTCGCTGCTGCGCCAGCGCATGGCGGCCGCCTCGCACAACTACCTGGACGAGTCCAACATCGCCACGGTGGAAGTCGAGCGCTACACCTCGCTGGACGCGATGGGTGGCGGCACGGAAGACGAGGAGACCACGCCCAACGCCTTCAGCAGCCAGCCTGCCTGGCGCATCGAGGTGGACATCCGCAAGGACTTCATCACGCCGCTGCCGCGCCTCCTGGGCGTGGACAGCAGCGCCTTCCGCTACCGCTACCAGCAGGTGCTGGCCTACCTGCCGCAACGCACGGAGACCGAATAGCCGTGAAGCTGCCCTCGCTGCGCCGACTGCAACGCGGCGCCTTCGCCGTGGAAGCCGCCCTGGCCTTGCCCATCCTGATCGGGGTGGGCGTGATCGGCTCGGACATGCAACGTATCCACAGCGAGCGCATCCGCGTCGAGAACGCCGCCGGCGTGCTGGCGGTGAACATCGCCGCCCAGCGCAGGCTGACCACGGCCGGGATCGACGTGCTCGCCGACGTCGCGATGCAGGGTCATGAAGCGATGCAGCAGCTCTACATCCTGAACGTGCTGCAGTCCGGCCGCGTGGCCTGGGCCTTGCGGCGCGGCGGCGCCGATGCGCTGTGCGACGCGCCGGTGGCGGGCGGCGTCTACACCGGCCAGCTGCCCGAGGATCCTCCGGCCGGCAACAGCAACGCGGCCGTGGACAACAGCACGATGTCGCTGATCGTCGTGAAGGCCTGCCGCGACACCGGGGATATCGCGCTGTCCAGCGGCGTCATGCTGCCGGCGGTGCTGGAGACCCTCACGCTGTTTCGCGCCACCAACAAGACCATCACCCTGGACACCCCGCTGACGGACGAGAGCCGTGCCAGCGGCCTCGCCTTCCCGCAATCATGATGCCCTTCACGCGCCGCCTTGCCTTCCCTCGCCGCCAACGCGGCGCTGCCGCCATTTTCCTCCTGCTGCTCATCGGCGGCGCCGTGGCCCTGTCGGCGTTCTCGTCGGACGGCACGCGCATGACCGCGGACGCCGCGCAACTGAAGCGCGCCACGGATGCGGCGGCGCTCGCCGCGGCCGGCGCCTATGCGGGCTCGCGCGATGCCAACATCCAGGACATCGCGCAGCGATACGTGGAAGCCAACCTGGGCATGGACCGCACGCAGCTCGAGGGCGAACTGACGGTCAGCGCCCAGGCCATCACGTTCGAGGACTCGCCCGGCGTGCGCGTCCGGGCCTCGTTCGTCGCGTCCTCGATGCTGGCCAGCACGCCCGCGCAGACGCTCGAGGTCGCGTCCGCCGCCATCTCGCGCCAACGCTCGCTCGAGGTCGCCCTGGTGCTGCCCAACACGCTGGGCGAGAACGCGGCCAACCTGGCCGTGCTGCGACGCCTGGGCAAAAGTTTCTCGCGCCGGCTGATCGCGGAATCCGAGAAGACCTGGGTCGCCCTCGTGCCCTTCAGCCAGGCGGTGAACGTGTACGACCCGCGCCATGCCAATCGCATCATCGACTGGAGCAGGAACGGCGCGTTGCGGCCGGTGGAACTGACGTCGTTGTTCCGGTCGGGCTACAGCGGCCTGAACGACCGCCGCATCCCGGACCGCCGCGCCAATCTGCTGTGCATGTATCGCGGCCTGAACCGCAACCAGAACTATTTCTGGGACGAGCCGCCCGCCAAGCAGTTCGGCATCTACTACCGCCATGACCTGCCCGAGAACGGCAGCCCGGGCGCGCCTCCCATCAGCTGGGTCGGGCCGAACCCGTTCTTTGGCCAGGCGACGGGCGTGAACGACACGCGCTGGATGGTGGCTGACCGGGGCTGCCCGAACGCGGCGCTGCTGCCGCTCACCAACGACCAGGCCGAGATCGACCAACGCCTGGACCAGATGTCCACGCGCTTCAACAACAACTATGCCATCGCCATGGGCTGGGCCGCCATGGCGCTTTCCCCGTCCTTCCAGGGCGACGCGGGCTGGGGCCTGGAGGATGATCTGCCCCGCGACTTCGACGACGGCACCGGCGACCGCGTGAAGGCGATCGTGCTGCTGGTGAACTCCACGGACCAGCGCTGGTTCGACTCGGATTCCTATAACGCATGGGTGGGCGAACGGATCGACGGTGTCGGCGATACCCCGGACGAGAGCGACGACAACGTCATCACGCAGCGATTCCGCAATCTGTGCACCAGCTTCCGCGCGCGCCGCCTGAAGTTCTACCTGATCGTGACCGGCAGCGACGAGACGGCCAACAACGATCTGGGTTCGGATGGCAACGTGGAAAGCGCATCCGAGTTCCGCAAGATCGCCGGTCCGGGCCTTGCCGTCTGCGCCGAGAAAGGCGCCGACCAGCTTTACCTGCCTGGCCGCGATTTCGTCGCAACCGAAGGACGCATCCAGGCCCGCCTGGACGATCTCGCCGACGAACTTCGCCAGCTTGCCTCGCTGACCACGCTCATCGAATGAGCCCGGCCCCCTTGCTTCATCCTGAGAAGACAGCCATGACCCTTCGCCGCTCCGCCACCTTCCGCCACCAGACCCTGGCCCTGGAACCCCGCTTCCTGCTGGACGCCGCCATGGTCGAGACGGCCGTCGACGTCGCCAAGAACGTCGCGCCCACCGAGACGGCGCCAGGGGTGGAAGCCACGCCGAAAGACAGCAAGATCACGATCACCGACAGCACCGACAGTTTCCCCACCGTGGACCTGTTCGACGATGTCACCGTTCATCCGGATGCCGAGGGCGAGGAACTCGAGAACCTGGTGATCACCGTGGATCGCAGCGGCGCCAAGCATGCGATCGTCATCGACGGCACCGAAATCGCCCTGCAGGCCACGTCTTTCACCGGCAGCACCGCCGGCCACGGCTATTCCTATGACGTGCGCATCAGCGGCGGCACGACGACCATCACGCTGTCCATCAGCTCGTCGGCAAGCTACCAGCCCGCCGACGTGGCCGCGCTGATCGACGGCATGGCCTATCGCCCGCTCGACAGGACGGTGGAAAGCGGCACGATCCAGGTGAAGCTCGCCAGCCTGAGCGACGCCGGCCAGGAAACCGCGCTCCTGGACATTGGCGCCGAGATCGAGATCCTCAACCAGATCAACATCGCGCCGGTGCTGGCCGACGCTGGCGTGCCGGACCTGTCGCAGGCCGTCACGCTGGCCGACCTGGGCAGCAGCCGCGAGGTCGCCTATTCCCGCGACGGCAAGTATCTTTATGCGGCCAACGCATCGGGCAGCATTGCCGTCTTTACGATCGGCGAGCACGACGAACTGAGTTTCAAGGCCTTGCATGCCAATGTCGAGGGCCTGGGCAACCTGGTCGACCTGGCAGTCAGCGCCGACGGCAAGTCGCTGTACGGCATCTCCGGCGGACAGGTCGTGACGCTGGATATCGGCGCCGACGGCACGCTGTCGAATGCGCGTGCGATGAGCGTGGGCGACACCGTGCGCAACATGACCCTGTCCGACGACGGCAAGCAGCTCTACGTCACCCACCAGTACAACGGCATGTCGGTCTACAACCGCGATGCGGCCACGGGCGACCTGACCCTGGTGCATCGCCTGGACGAGGGCGCGCTGGGCGGCGGGCGTTCCCGCACCGTCTTCAGCACCGGCGACTATGTCTTCGTGGCGTCCGGCACCAGCCTGGTGACCTTGCAACGCAACGAGGATGGCACGCTCAGCAAGCTGGACTTCGGATCACTCGTGACCGGCATTCCCACCGGCACCACGCCCTCGCTGGCCGCCACGGCCGACGGCAGCCTGGTATTCATCGGCGACGGTTCCACCATCCGCATCTACGCACTGCGCGAAGGCACGCTGGAAGCCCGCGGCAGCGTCGCCCTGGGCGGCGTCACGGCGCTGGCCGTCAGCGCCAACAACAGCGCGCTCTATGCCACCTCCAGCAACGGCACGCTGACGGTCTATGTCATCGCCGCCAACGACACGCTGGTCGAACGCGGCACCGTGTCCGGCGTGGACGGCGCCGCCACGCTGGCGATCTCCCCGGATGGCGAGAACATCGTGGTGGGCGGCAGCAGCCTCTCCCGCCTGTCCACCACGCACGCCTACACCATCGGCGCCGACCCTGTGCGCTTCGCCGAGAACCTGACGCTCTCCGACGTCAATGCCGACCCCCTGTCGGGCGGCACGGGCGACTACAACGGCGCGACCCTTACCATCAGCGTGGACGCCGCGCACGGCGCCGGCAGCAATTTCGGTTTCGCCAGCGGCAATGGCCTGGCCCTGGTCGGCAACACCCTGCAGCTCAACGACGCGGCCATCGCGACGTTCGACGCGACCGGCGGCACGCTGACGATCACGTTCACCGCCGCCACCAGCACGGCCACCGCCAACCAGGTGCTGCGCCAGTTGACCTACGCCAATGCCAACGCCACGGCGGGCACCCCGATCACCTTGACCGTCAGCGGCAACGATGGCGCCCTGGACAGCAATACCGTGGAGGTCGTGCTGCCGGTGAACGCCGCCCCGCGGGTCGACGACGACGTCGCCACGGGCTACACACCCGCCGGCCCGGTCAGCGAGACCCCCTATAGCCTGGTGCTGCCCGACACGCTCTTCACCGATGCCGACGGCGACACGCTGACCTGGCGCGTCACCGGCCTGCCCGAGGGCCTGAGCTTCGATCCCGCCACGCGAACGATCTCCGGCACCACGGTCCTGACCGGCAGTTTCGCCGTCAAGGTGATCGTGAGCGATGCCTACGGCGCCACCGCGGAACATGCCCTGACCCTGACCGTCGACCAGATCGACAACCGTCCGCCGGTCGTCAGCGACACCGCGCCCGCCGCGCTGCCCCTTGCCCCCGAGGGCCAGGCAGGCTACAGCGTGACGCTGGACGCGGCCATGTTCAGCGACCCCGACAGCGGCTACGCAGACAGCACGCTGACCTGGAGCACGAGCACGCTGCCGGCGGGGCTGACGTTCGATGCCGCCACGCGCACGATCAGCGGCACACCCACCACGGCGGGCGATTACGAGATCACGATCACGGTGACCGACGAGCATGGCGCGCGCGCCGAACACGTCCTGGCGCTGCGGGTCATCGATGCCGCCGAAGCCCAGAACAGCGCACCCGCCCTGACGCCGGACACCGATACGTTGAACTACACGCACGACGGCACGCTCGAGGGCTTCTCGCAATACGTCAACCAGATCACGCTGTCGGCCGACGGCCAGACGCTGCTGGTCGCCGCCAGCACCGGACAACTGGGCAACGGCACCCACACGCTGTACGTCTACAGCCGCGACGCGGCCACGGGCGCACTGACGCAACGCCAGGCGCTGGCGCTGGCCGGCGCGACCACATTCTCCTATGCCAAGGACGGCAGCCGCATCTATGCCAGCAGCGGCAGCGGCACCGCCTATACCGTGACGAGCTTCTCCGTGGGCAGCGACGGCCTGTTGACCGAGAGCGGCGCATCCTCGGTCATCCCGGAACGCATCCTGCAGGTGGATATCGCGGACACCGGCAACACGCTCTATGCCCTCTCCGCGACCAGGGTCTATGCCTATACGGTTGGCGCCGACGGCGGCTTGACGGCCCTGGGCGACTACACGCACAGCAACGGCTTCGGCACGGCAATGTCGATGCAGGTCGGCGCGGACGGCACGGTGTTCGTGCAAAGCGCCGCCCGCCTGACCGTCTACACGGCCGCAGCCGACGGCAGCCTGTCGCTGGCGGGGCAACTGACACGCAACGGCACCGCGCTGAACTGGACCGACGCCACGGGTACCGCCACCCAGGTGGGCACCTTGCCCAGCGGCAATGCATTCAGCGGCGTGAATGCATTCGTGGTGTCGGCGGACAACAACCTGTACCTCACGACCGATAATTTCTATCTCACCACGCTGCATTTCGACAGCGCCACCCAGACGATCAGCCTGGTCGACGCCAAGGGCGTCGCCGTCGGCAGCCAGACGGCGCACGGCGTTGCGCTCTCCGCCGACGGCAAGGCCTTGTACCTGGGCAGCGCGGGCGGCAACGGCCTGAGCCTGTACCGGGTGGGAGATGACGGCATCGCCACCAACGCCGGCAGCATCGTCACGGCGGGCGGCATGACCCGCTTCGCGGTGAGCGAGGACGGCAAGTCCATCTATGGCGGCAAGCACCGCTTCTTCGGTGTCATCGCCCTGGGCATGATCAGCGCCGGCGACGAAAGCCGCGGCAGCCACACCGAAGGAACGGCATCGACGCCCGCCGCCGGCATCACGCTGTCGGATGCCGACTACGACGCGCGCAACGGCGGCGCGGGCGACTACAACGGCGCCACGATCACCCTGGCACGCGAAGGCGGCGCCAATGCCGAGGACAGCTTCGGCTTCGCCGACAGCGACAGCCTCAAGCGCGTCGGCAACGACATCCAGCTCGATGGCGCGACCATCGCCAGCTTCACCAGCGTCGACGGCACGCTCACGCTGACTTTCACCGCCGCGGCCTCCACCGCCACCGCCAACGAGGTGTTGCACCGCATCAGCTACGTCAACGCCAGCAAGGACCCGTCCACCACCATCCGCCTGGCCCTGTCGGTGAAGGACGAATTCCCCAGCGGCAAGGCGGACGTGGCCTTGGTGCTGACCGTCACGCTGGTCAATGACGCCCCGGTGGCAACCGCCACGCCGACCCACCCTGGCTACGATCCCGGCGCCGATCCCGTCACGCTCTTCCAGGACGCGGACATCTCGACCGTCGAGGCCGGCCAGGCCATCACCCAACTGACGTTCACCGTGTCCGGCGTGGCGAACGGCGCCAGCGAGACGCTGACGCTGGACGGCACCGCCATCCCCTTGGTGGCCGGCACCGGCACCACGTCGAGCGGACTGGCCTATGCCGTCACGGTGGACGGGGGCATCGTTACCGTCGTGCTGGAGGCCTCGGCTGGCCTGGACAACGCCGCCGCCACGGCGCTCATCAACGGCGCGCGCTACGCCAATGGCAGCGCCGAGCCCACGCTGGGTGAACGCGCCATCACGCTGACGTCGTTGCGCGACAACGGTGGCAACGACAACGGGGGCCAGGACACGGCGTCGCTCAGCCTGAGCACGCGCGTGCAGGTGCAATACGAGGCGCCGGCGTTGAACACGCCGGCGGACTCGCTGGACTCGCCCGAGGTGTATGCCCCGGTCGCCGACGACGGCTTCACCGCCCTGTTCGCCGAGGCGACCAGCGTGGTCTCCGTGGGCGACAGGATCTATATCCTGCAACCCACCACGGCATGGAACAGCAGCACGCTCAACGACGATCCGGTTTTCAGGCTCCATGTCCTGCAGCGCGCCGAGGACGGCTCGCTGTCGGTGGTGCAAACCTTCACGCACGCGGAAGTCCCCGCGCTGACCGGCGCCTCCACCATGCGCGTCTCGGCTGACGGTGCGACGCTCTACGTGGTCGGCGAAGCCGGCATCGCGCTGTTTGGCCGCGATGCCACGACCGGCGACCTGACCGCCGCGGGCAGCTTCGCCGCCGATGCGGTCGAGACCCACGGCATGATCCGCGACGTGCTGGCGCGAGGCGACAAGGTCTACCTGGCGGCGGGCGACAGCCTGCTGGTCTACACCCGCCAGGGCGATGCGTTCACCTTGACCGACACCCTGCCCGCCTCGGGCAGCGGCAGTGCAAACGTGGATGCCGCCAATTCGCTGGCGCTGTCGCCTGACGGCAACTACCTGGTGGTCGGCACCGCCGGCGGCGCGACGCTGGCCAGCGTCTTCCGGGTCGACCCCGCCACCGGCGCCCTGACCTTCGTCATGGCCGCGCAAGGCCAGGACCCCGCGGCGCAGGGCGCGTTCTATTATTCCTCCACGCTGGCCTTCTCGCCCGACGGCAAGACGCTCTACGTCGTCGACGCAGGCGAAGACGGCACCGCCAGCCTGCACACGCTGGCGCTAGGGGCCGACGGCCAATTGACGGCGGTGGCCGCCGCCACCCTGGACGGCGCCGCCCGCCAGGTCATCGTGTCGCCCGACGGTTCGGCGCTCTTCCTGATCGGCGAAGACAAGATCGGCATCTATCGCCTCGGCGCGGATGGCGCCCCCTCGCCGGTCGCCGAGCTGACCGAATGGGGGGACCGGTGGGAAGGCGGCATCGGCCTGGACGCCCTGCGCGGCGCCACGCTGAGCGAGGACGGCACCAGACTGTACCTGGTGGGTGACTTCTCTTCGGGCGACGGCTTGCTGACCCTGGCGCTGAAACCCGCCCCGGCCGCCTACACCGAAGGCGAAACGCCGGTGGCGGTGCTGCCCTCGGCCACGCTCTCCGACCCGCAACTGGACGCGCTGAACGGCGGCCTGGGCAACTACGACGGCGCCAGCATCTCGATTGCACGCGAAGGCGGCGCACAACCCGACGACCGCTATGGCTTCATCGACGGTGCGAACCTGGCGCTGGACGGCGAACGGCTCCTGCTGGGCGGCGTGGAGATCGGCACGTTCAAGCAGGACGGCGGCACGCTCACGCTGGTCTTCACCGCTGCCATCAGCCAGGCCGATGCACAGCAGGTGCTGCGCCGCATCGCCTACGCCAACGACAGCAAGGATCCCACCGCCGACGGCGACCGCATTACCCTGCGCGTCACGCTCAACGACGGCGACGGCAACAGCGACACGCTGTCGGCCGAGATCGCGCTGACGGGGGTAAACGACCCGCCTGTCGTCACCACCTCGCCGCTTTCGCCCACCTTCCAGGCCGAAGGCGAGCGGGTGAAGCTCTTCGAGAACACCGTGATCGATACCGTCGAGGCGGGCCAGAACATCGCGCGCGTCATCCTGACCGTCAGCCCCTCGGATGCCAGCGATTTCCTGGCCGTCGGCGGCAGCAGGATCACGCTGGACCGATCGTTGAGCGGCGTATTCACCCTGCCCAACGGCCAGCAGTACTCGGTGCAGCTCGCCAATGGCGTCGCCACCGTGACGCTGTATTTCAACGCTTCCGCCACGCACGTCGCCGCGGTCATCGACAGCCTCTCGTATGGCCACACCGGCGATGCCGCCAGCGGCAGCCGCGTGATCAGCATGGCCGTGACGGAGTGGGCCGACCAGAACCAGACGACGACGCTCGCCGATGCCGTGACCGTCACGCTGGCGGGCCCTGCCAGCCCCAACACCGCGCCCACGCTGGACGGCGGCGCCACCGTGCCCTATACGGAGCTGGCCGAGCCGGTGCTGATCGCGGCAGGCGCAACCCTGTCCGATGCCCAGATGGATGCCTTCAATGGCGGCGCGGGCAACTACGACGGCGCGGTGCTGACCATCTCCCTGGGCGCGGGCAAGAGCGCGTCTGACGTGCTGGGATTCAGGCCGGGCAATGGCCTGAGCCTGGAGGGCACCGACCTGAAGAAGGACGGCGTGACGATCGGCCAACTGACCGTCGCCGACGGCGTCATGACCATCCGCTTCAGCGACGCGGCCGGCACCACGCCGACCACGGCGGACGTGCGCAACACGCTGCGGCAAGTCACCTATGCCAACAGCAGCAATGTGCCCGGCGACAGCGTGGCGGTAAGCGTGACGCTGGCCGACCAGCGCGGCCTGGCGTCCGCGGCGCTGGACTTCGCCATCGACATCACCACGATCAACGACGTCCCGGTCGTGGGTGACGACCCGGTGCTGTCGCTGGGCGAACTCAAGGATGTGCAGGCGCTGGCCACGATATCCGGCCTGGGCACGCTGACCGCCAGCACGGTGTCCGGCGACGGCACGCATGTCTATGTGAGCGACGCGCAAGGCGCCATTGCGCTCTTCAGCCGCGACACGCAGACCGGCATGCTGAGCCACGTCGGCACGTTCCCCGCGGAAAGCAGCGTGGACGGCATCAAGCAATTGCTGCTGTCGGCCGACGGCGAGAACCTCTACGCCCTGCGTGCGGACGGCAATGCCATCGCCACGTTCGCGGTGGACGCACAAGGCGGGCTGAGCCACCAGGCCACGCTGGTCAGCGATCACGACGTCGACCAGAGCGCGCTCTTCAACCTGAAGGCGATCTCTCTGTCGCAAGACGGCAAGAACCTGTACGCCATCAACGGAACCACCCTGCTGTACCTGAACCGCGACGCCGCGAGCGGGACCGTGAGCTTCGGCGGCGCGCTGCCAGCCAGCATGAACGATGCCCCCTATCTGTGGCAGCCCACCGACATCGTCGTGCGCGGCGACCTCGTCTTCGTCGTGACCTTGCCGTCCAACGGGTCGACGCTGATCGTGTTCCAACGTGATGCCGACGGCGTGCCGACGGCACTGGGGTACATCCACTCCGGCGGCACCGACGCCAGCGGCCAGACCATTACGCTGGACAACATCCAGCACCTGGCGGTCAGCGAGGACGGCCGCACGATCTTCATCGCCAACAGCCGCACCAGCACCTTCAACGGGTGGGAAGGCACGTGGACGGTCGAGGAGCACCCCCAAGCCGTCCACGCCTTCAGCCTGGACGCCGCCGCCGGCGCGCTGACCTACCTGGGCACGATCAACGGCGACAAGGTCGTCGAAGGCATCGCCCTGTCGGCGGACGGCAAGGCGCTCTTCGTGACGCTGTCCGATGGTTCCCTGAACTACTACGCCACCGCCACCCTGGCCTTGCTGGAAACCCGCCAGGGCATGACCGGCGCGGAGCAGGTCGTGGTGTCGGCGGACGGCGGCGTCATCGTCGTCGGCGACGCCTTGACCGTACTGCGCACGCCTCCTGCCGCCAGCCCTGTCGCCATCATCGGCGGCGACCCCGTCCTGCTCGCCCCCACGCTGGAAATCCGCGATGCGGAGCTTGACGCGGCCAACGGCGGCGCGGGCAACTACCAGGGCGCCAGCCTCGTGCTGACCGGCCAGCCCGGCGACCGTTACGGCGTGCTGGCCGGCAACGGCTACACCGTGGACGGCGACACCATCCTGCTGGACGGCCAGGCCGTGGCGACCCTGTCGCAGACCGGCGGCACCGCCACCCTGCGCTTCACCGCCGCGCTGACCCGCGAACAGGCCAACGCCCTGCTGCGCCAGGTGAGCTACGCCAGCGACACGGGCACGGCGGGCAGCCGATCGATCACCGTGCGCCTGAACGACGGCGAGATCGACAGCGCCGCGCACACCGTGGACGTCAACGTGAGAGAACCCAACCGCGCCCCCGAGGACAGCGGCGAGTCCTTCACCCCCGATGAGGCATTGCGCGGCCGGCCCTACAGCCTGGTGCTGCCGGAGACGCTTTTCTCCGACCCCGACGGCGATACGTTGACCTGGGACGTCTCCGGCCTGCCCGACGGTCTCGGCTTCGATGCCGATACGCGCACCGTCAGCGGCACCGCCACGGCCGTCGGCAGCCACGTCATCACCATCACGGTGACCGACCCCGAAGGCAAGACTGCCACGCGCACGCTCACGCTGGCTATCGCCGAGCCGCCCAACACCGCCCCGGTCGACAGCGGCATCACCGTCACGCCCGATACGGCACGTGCTGGCGAAGCGTATTCCTACACCCTGCCCGCCGGCCTCTTCACCGATGCCGACGGCGACACGCTGACCTGGCAAGTGCAGGGCCTGCCCGAGGGCCTGGTGTTCGACCCGAACACCCGCACCATCTACGGCCGCGCGCAGGCCATCGGGGCCTACTCCCTGTCCGTGAGCGCGGCCGATCCCTCGGGCGCCAGCATCACGCGCACCGTGACGCTGACGGTCGCCGAGGCCAGCGTCGTGCCCAATCCGGACCCGGGTACGAATCCAGGCACCGATCCCGGCACCGCGCCCACCCCCGGCACCCCGGCGGACGCGCCCCCGCCGGACGTCCTCATCCTCCAGCGCAACGATGTCTTCGACGTGCGCGCCCCCGTGGACGCGGAGGACGCCGTGACCTGGTTCACCTCGCAAGCCTTCGCGCCTGTGCCGCCGGTCGTCGCCGACAGCCTCGCGTCGACGCCGCGCGACGCGACGAACGGCGCCCAGCCCCGCGACGCCGCCCAGGTGCTCGACCAGCTCCTGGCCGACTCCCTGGAACGCCGGGACGCGGACACCGCCACGCCTTGGCGGATGGAAACGCCCAATGGCGCCACGTCCCGCCTCATCGTGCTGGCGGGCCCCGACGCACAAGGCCTGAGTGCTTCCGTCGCCTCGCTGGCCGGGGTCTGGCGCAATGACCTGGCCGGCAACCGGCAACTGTATGCCCTGCCCGCGGGCCTCATCCGCAGCACCGAGCCGATTGCGGCCATCGGCCTGCGCATGGCCGACGGCAGCCCCCTGCCCGACGGACTGCGCCTGGATGCCGCGCGCGGCCTGATCGTGGCGCCCGGCCTCTCCGGCGCCGAGCGCCTGTCGCTGGTGCTGGTGGTCCGCAGCGCCACGGGCGACATCTTGAGCGTGCCCGTCACGCTGTCGGCGGCCAAGCCCGTGGCCTGGGCGCCCATGCATGACGCCGCCCAGGAAGACGCCGCGACCCTCGCCCACAAACCCGCCCTGAGCCAGCAACTGCGCCAGACCGCCGCGCAGGACCTGCTGGACCAGGCTCGCCAATTCCTTGCCAGCCTGGGCGACGACGTCCAGACAGCGCCCGCCCAAGCGTCCGACAGCGCCCGGCCGGCCGCCCCCCTCACCGTAGAAAGCTGATCTTCGCCATGACTCACACGACTAACTTCGAGACGCCCATGCCACGCCGCGCCACCCGCCCCCTCGTCCTGACCGTGCTCGCCACGGCATTGCTCGCCGGTTGCGCCGTGGCGCCGCCCGAGCGCCTGAGCACGCAGGACCTGCTTGCGCACGACCAGAGCGACCGCGGCGCGATGTTCGCCCAGCAGGAACCGTTGTCCGGCCCGGTCACGCTTGACGAAGCCATCGCCCGCGCCGTGAAGTACAACCTGCAGCAGCGCCTGGCCCTGATGGAGCGCGCGCTGGAGGACAACCTGGTCGACGTGCAGAAGCAGGGCATGCTGCCCAAGCTGACCGCCCGCGCCGGCCTGCGCACCCGCAGCAATGACTATGGTTCGTCCAGCGAATCGCTGGCCACCGGCGCGCAATCGCTGGTGCCCTCGACCAGCCAGGAGCGCGAAGGCGAGACCGCCGACCTGCAGCTGTCGTGGAACGTGCTGGACTTCGGCCTGAGCTATTTCGGCGCCAAGGCCCAGGGCAACAAGGCGCTGGCCGCCGAAGAGCGCCGCCGCCGCGTGGTGGCCGACATCATCCGCCAGACCCGCAGCGCCTATTGGAATGCCGTCACCGCCGAGCGGCTGAAGGATCGCGTGTCCTCGACCCTGGCCGAAGCCCGCCAGACGCTGGAGTACGCCCGCCAGACCGAGGAGAAGCGCCTGGTGGCGCCGATCCTGGCGCTGCGCTACCAGCGCGACCTGCTCAACATGGTGCGCCAGACCGAAGCGCTGGAGAACGAACTGGCCCAGGCCAAGGCGCGCCTGGCCACGCTGATGAACCTGCCGCCCGCCACCGACTTCACGCTGGCGCTGCCCGACGACGGCCAATTGGCGCCGCCCCGGCTGGCCTATGCGCTGAACGACCTGGAAGCGCTGGCCATGGTGCGCCGCCCCGAGCTGCGCGAGGAAAGCTACCTGGCCCGCAACGCCGTGCTGGAAACCCGCATGTCGATCCTGCGCCTCTTCCCCAACGCACAACTCTTCGGCGGCCTGAACTACGACAGCAACAAGTACCTGGCCAACAACAATTGGGCCGACGCCGGCGTGCAGGTCAGCTGGAACCTGCTGAACGTGCTGTCGTGGCCCGCCATCAGCCGCGCGGGCGAATCGCGCGAGGAAGTGGCCGTGCTGCGCCGCCAGGCCCTGCGCATGACGGTGCTCAGCCAGGTGCACATCGCCTGGCTGGAACGCGAACGCGCCGAGTCTGCCTTCACGCGCGCCAACGAACTGAGCCGCCTGCAGGACGCCATCCAGGTGCAGACCGAGAACGCCGCGCGCAACAGCGCCGAGACCCACCTGGAGCTGGTGCGCGCCAAGGTGGAGACGCTGCTGGCCACCCGCGCCCGCGACCTCAGCTATGCCGAACTCGTCAATGCCCAGAACACGGTCTACCAGGCCGCCGGCATCGACCCGCTGCCCGAGCGCATCGCCGACGAGAGCCTGGCCAGCCTGGCGCGCGACATCGCCGAGACCAATCGCCTGATCGAGCGCGGCCATGTAGACGTGCCGCGCCTGGCGCAGCCCGATGCCCCGGCCGCCACGCCCGTGGCCCTGGCGGAACCGGCGGCGCCCGCGCCCGCCGCGCCGCCGGCGCGCCGCAACGTCAGCGGCAGCCCCTGGAACCACCTGGGTTCCGTGGCCGGCGCCGGCACCGAACCTGCCGCCGTGCAGGCGCTGCCCGTGAGTGCGCGCTGACATGACCGGACATTACGCGCGACGCCGTCCCGGCGCCCGGCTGGCGCTGGCAGCCGCCCTGTGGCTGGCCGCGCCGGCCTGGTCGCAAGACCTGCCGCCGCTGCCCACGCCTTCCTCGCCGTTGTCCGCCCAGGTCGACAGCACCCGCGCGCAACTGGTGGCGGCACGCCGTGCGGTGATCTCCAGCGGACTGGCGGCGCGCATCGACCGCCTGCCCCTGCGCGAAGGCGACCGCTTCAAGAAGGGCGACGTGCTGGTGGCCTACGACTGCGCGCTGAACCGCGCGCGGCTGGAACGCGCCGTGCAGGCCGAGGCGGCCGCCCGCAAGAAGCTTGCCGTCGCGGAGCAGCTGGACACGCTGAAGTCCATCAGCCGCTCCGACGTGGAACAGGCCCGCGCGGCGGTGTCCGTGGCGCGCGCCGAAAGCGGCGCGGAGCGCGTGCTGGTGGAGCGCTGCACGATCACCGCGCCGTATGCCGGACGCGTGGGGGAAAGCTATGCGCGCGCGGCCGAAAGCGTGGCCGAGGGCCAGAAGCTGCTGAGCATCTACGACGACTCGGCCTTCGAACTGGAAACCATCGTGCCTTCGCGCTGGCTGGCGTGGCTCAAGCCCGGCTATCCGCTGCGCATCACCGTCGACGAAACCGGGCGCGATTACGCGGCCGAAGTCTCGCACATCGCCGGCGCCGTCGACCCGATCAGCCAGTCCGTGAAGATCATCGGCCGACTGGCCGGCAAGGACGGCGCAGCCGCCGACCTGCTGCCCGGCATGAGCGGCAATGTGCGCGTCGATCCCCCTGCCGGCAAGACGCCCTGACGCCACGCGGCATCCTCTATCGAACCCGCAGTGACCACGCCCATTTCCCCCACCCGCGAACAGCGGCTTGCCGCCCTCCTGCAACTGGAACAGCGCGCCCGCGCCTGCGCCGACACGCAGGAGCTGGCGTTCCTGATGGTCAATGACACGCACGCGCTGGCGCCCTATCGGCAGGCCGCGCTGTGGCTGCCCGACCCGGGCGGCGACGGTACCGTGTCGGCGCTGTCTGGCCTGGCCGTGCCGGACGCCAATGCGCCCTACACCGTCTGGCTGGCCGGCGTGCTGGCGGCCCGCGCCCGCGCGGGTGGAGCCGGCGCCTTGCACGCGCAGGCCGACGAGGCGGCCATGTGGGCCGAGCACCTGCCCGCCCACGGTTGGCTGCTGCCCCTGCCGCTCGCCGACGATCGCGACGGCGCCCCGCGCCAGGGGCTGCTGGCCCTGTGGCGCGACACACCTTGGGCGCCAGGCGAAAGCCAGGTCCTCGGCCTGCTGGCCGACGCCTATGCGCATGCCTGGCGCGCGCTCGCGCCACGCCAGGAACGGCGCGGCCCCAAAGGCTGGTGGGCGACGTTGCGGCACGGCAAGCGGCGCGGCCGCTGGTGGCTGGCCCTGGCCGCCGCCCTGCTCGTGCTGCTGTGCCTGCCCGTGCGGCAATCCGTGCTGGCCCCCGCCGAGGTCGTCGCCCGCTCGCCCTTCGCCGTGCGTGCGCCGCTGCAGGGCGTGGTGGACCGCATCGCCGTCACCCCCAATCAAGCCGTGAAGGCCGGCCAACTGCTGGCCGCGCTGGACTCGCGCGAACTCGAAGGCAGGCTGGAGACGGCGCGCCAGGCCTTGGCGGTGGCCGACGCCGAACTGCGGCAGAACCGCCAGCAGGCGCTGGTGGACGAGCGCAGCAAGGCAACCCTGGCCCTGGCGCTGGGCAAGCGCGACCAGGCGGCCGCCGATGCCGACTATTACACCAAGGCGCTCGCGCGCACCCAGCTGCACGCGGAACGCGACGGCATCGCCCTCTTCGACGATCCGGCGGACTGGATCGGCAAGCCCGTTGCCCTGGGCGAACGCATCATGATGGTGGCCGATCCGGGCGATGCGGAACTGGAGATCCTGCTGCCCGTGGGCGACGCCATCGACCTGCCGGCCGGCGCCACCGTCAGCCTGTTCCTGAATACCGCGCCCGCCGCGCCGCTGTCCGCCACCTTGTTGCGCGTGGGCTATCGCGCCGCACCCGCCGCCGACGGCACGCTGGCCTACCGGGTGCGCGCCCGCTTCGACGAGACCGTCGCGCCCGAGGACCTGCCCCGTGTCGGCTTGAAGGGCACCGCGAAGCTGTACGGCTCGCGTACCCCCCTGGCGGGCTACCTGCTGCGCAAGCCGCTGGCGACGCTGCGCGTGTGGCTCGGCCTGTAAGCGCGATGGCTTCCGCAATCCCGTCCCTGCCGCTGCCTGCGGACGCACTGCCCTCGCCTGCCGCGAAACCGGCGCCCCTGCCCTTGCTGCGCGAAGACCTGCTGTTGCATCGCTCTCCGCGCAACCATGACGGCTCGCCCGCCTGGACGCTGGAAGACCCCGGCCGCGCCGCCTTCTTCCAGATCGGCTGGGCCGAAGCCGAGATGCTGGCGCGCTGGCGCCTGGGCAAGGCCGATGCCATCGCCCACGCCATCAGCGATGAGACGACCCTGGCGCTGGACGCCGCCGACGTCGATGCCTTCGCGCAATTCCTGCAACGCAACAGCCTGGTCCAGTCACGCGGCCCCAAGGCCATCGCCCAGCACCGCCAGGCCGCCAAGGACCGCCAAGGCGGCCACTGGCTGAAGCAGCTGATGCACCAGTACCTGTTCTTCCGCGTCCCGCTGGTGCGCCCCGACGCGTTCCTCACGCGTACCCTGCCGCGGGTGCGGCGGCTCTTCTTCACGCGCACCTTCGCCCGGCTGACAGCGGCCGCCGGACTCGTCGGCCTGTTCCTGGCCGCGCGCCAGTGGGACCAGTTCCTGCACACCTTCCTGCATTTCTTCACCCTGGAAGGCGCGCTGGCCGCGGCCATCACGCTGGGCGCGGCCAAGGTGCTGCACGAACTGGGCCATGCCTATGCCGCGAAGCAGCATGGCTGCCGCGTCGCCACCATGGGCGTGGCCTTCATGGTGATGTGGCCGGTGCTGTACACCGACTCGTCCGGCGCCTGGCGCCTGGCCAGCCGGCGCAAGCGCCTGTCCATCGGCGCCGCCGGCATGGCGGCCGAGACCGCGCTGGCCGCCTGGGCCACGCTGGCCTGGAGCTTCCTGCCCGACGGCATGCTGCGCAGCGCGGCCTTCATGCTGGCCACCACCACCTGGCTGCTGACGCTGGCGGTGAACCTGAACCCGCTCATGCGCTTCGACGGCTACTTCCTGCTGTCCGACGCGCTGAACGTGCCCAACCTGCAGCACCGCGCCTTCGCGCTGGGCCGCTGGCGCCTGCGCGAATGGCTCTTCGGCCTGGGCGACGACAAGCCCGAAGTGTTCGCGCCCTGGCGCGAACGCACGCTGATCCTGTATGCCTACAGCGTCTGGATCTACCGCTTCTTCCTCTTCCTCGGCATCGCCCTGCTCGTCTATCACATGGCGTTCAAGCTGCTGGGTATCGTCCTTTTCGCCATCGAGATCGTGGCCTTCATCCTTCGTCCCCTCTATACCGAACTGCGCGCCTGGCGCGAACGCCTGGGCAAGGCGCCAGGCCAGGGCTGGAACCGCCGCAGCCGCCTGACCGCCGTCATGGCCGCGCTGGCCCTGCTGGCCGCCATCATTCCCTGGCGAACGCGCATCGACGCGCCGGCCCTGCTGCGCGCCGCGCAACAGGCGCAGATCATCGCGCCCGTGGGTGCCCAGGTGGAGCGGATCGCCGCCCAGGCCGGCCAGGCCATCCCGGCCGGCACGCCGCTTTTCGTGCTGCGCGCACCAGACCTCGAACACGAACGCGACGCGCTGGCGCGCCGCATCCGCGTGCTGCAATGGCAACAGGCCTTCCAGGCCATGACGCGGGACACGGCGGCCTCGGTGCCGGTGGCGCAGGGCGAGCTGCAGGCCGCGCAGGCGCGCTTCGACGTGCTGTCGCGCCAGGCCGCGCAACTGACGCTGCGCGCCCCCTTCGATGGCGTCGTCGCGGATCAGGCCCACCCCTTGGCCGAAGGCGAGTGGATCGGCCAGGGCGAATGGCTGGCGACACTGGCGGATCCGCGCCAGATGCGGGTGGAGGCCTACGTGTCCGAGCAGGACCTGCATCGGCTGCGCCAGGACGGCAAGGCCCGCTTCCTTGCCGAAGACCCACGCGTCGATGCCATCGACCTGCGCGTGGAAGACATATCGGCCACCGCGACCCGCCGTCTGCACGCGGCGCCTGAACTCAGTTCCACGCATGGCGGCGGCATCGCCGCGCTGCAGGCGCCGGCCAGCGACAAACGGCATGACCCGGAAAGCCAGGGCCTGATGCCGGAACGCGCTGTCTATCGCGTGCTGCTGCGCCCCGCCGATGACGCCGCGGCGCCCATGCCGCGCGCGCAGGCATTGCGTGGCACCGTGGTCATCGATGGCGCGGCCGAGAGCCTGCTGGCGAAGACCTGGCGCCGTGCCGCCGCCATTCTCGTGCGAGAGACCGGATTCTGAGCAGAGCCTTTCCTGGCGCGGCTTCCAAGCCAGTCGGCAGCTGCGTTCCTTAAGCAACTTTAACGTGTCATTCCCGGAGGGCTGGGAAATAATGAAACCCATTCGCGGCAGCCATCCCGCGTCCCCTCCCCTCTCATTTTCCGCCGCCATCATGACCACCGAAATCCTCGAGCGCCCCTCGCTGTCGCAGCGCCTGAAGCAAGAAACCAACGACCAGCACGAACGCATGCACACGCTGATGGCGCGCGCCGCGCCCTTCGCCAGCCGTGAGTCCTATGCCCGCTTCGTCGCCGCGCAATACCTGTTCCAGCGCGACGTCGAATTCCTGTTCAAGGACGCTGCCGTGAAGTCCGCCGTGCCCGACCTGGAAGCGCGCGGCCGCGAAGAAGCCTCGCTGGCCGACCTGCGCGACCTGGGCGCCGCCGCGCCGCAGGACGACATCGCCAGCGTCGGCGTCACCATGCCCGAAGCGCTGGGCTGGCTGTACGTCTCCGAAGGCTCGACCCTGGGCGCCGCCTTCCTCTTCAAGGAAGCGCAGGCCAGCCTGGGCCTCTCGGCCGAGTTCGGCGCGCGCAACCTGGCGGCCTATCCGGAAGGCCGCGCCATCGTGTGGCGCCGCTTCGTCGCCTCGCTGGACAGCGAGGCCATCGATCCGGACACGCACGACGCCGTGATCGCGGGCGCCAACGCTGCCTACGATCGCTTCGGCCAGTTGCTCACGCGTCACTTCGACCTGGGTGCATGAACCCGCTAGGCCGCATGCGCGCCGAGCCCGGCGGCCAGGCCCTGGGGGCCGGCTTGCCCGGCCCGCTCCATGCCGTGCCCGCGCCCGCACGCTCGCCGTTGCAGCGTGCGCTGTACTTCCTGCTGGCTTGTGCAAGCCTGTGCCTGGCGGTCGCCGGCGCCTTCCTGCCCGGCCTGCCCAGCACGGAGTTCGTGCTGCTGGCCTCTTGGGCAGCGGCGCGCAGCTCGCCCCGCCTGCACCACTGGCTGCACGCGCACCCGTGGTTCGGTCCGCTGCTGCGTAACTGGCGCCAGGGACGGCGCGTCAGCCGCCCCGCAAAGATCAGCGCAACCGTATCCATGACGGTTTGCCTGGGCCTGCTGATCCACGCCGGCCCGCCCGCCTGGGTGGCCTGGCCCGCCGCCGCGTGCATGGCAGGCGTGCTCGCCTGGCTGTGGCGGCGACCCGAACCCGACGCCTCCCGACCCGCCTGAGCGCAGCAGGCGCCTACGCCTGGATACCTTCAGACAAACCTTGGCAAGGGCGACTGCGGCATCGTGATGACAAATCCGATGCCCAGGAGGCGCCATGGTTTCCGCCCGTCTACCTTATTACGTTCCCGGCGTGCCTGAACGACCGGGCAGCACTGCGCCCGGCTCTTCTCCGGCGCGGTCCGGCCCGCGCCCGGCCAGCGCTGCCGCCACTGCGCCGGGTTCCCGCCTGGCGGCCGCGCCCACTGCCCCTGCCGCAAGCAGGCGCCCCGACGTCGCAGCCCCGTAACGTTGGTAACAAGCTTGCGCAGCAGCCCGCCCCCCTCCCACCTTCCCGACCTGCCTTCGGTGGCAGGCGCCCGTGCGCCCGTCGGCTTGCACGTGCTGACGGTCAACGCCCACAAGGGATTCACGTTCTTCAATCGAAAGATGATCCTCCACGAACTTCGCGACGCCATCCGCTACGCGGCACCGGACGTGGTCTTCCTGCAGGAGATCATCGGCGAGCACCAGCGCCATGCCAGCCGCTACCAGGCCTGGCCGACGCTGACCCAGTACGAGTTCCTGGCGGACGAGTTGTGGCCCAACTTCGCCTACGGCCGCAACGCGGTCTACACCGACGGCCATCACGGCAATGCGATCCTGTCCAAGTACCCCATCATCGCCTACGACAACCACGACATCAGCGTGCCCGGGCACGAGAACCGCGGCTTGCTGCATTGCGTACTGGACGTGGAAGGCGTACCGGTGCACGCGGTCTGCGTCCACCTGGGCCTGCACGAGACGCATCGGCGGCTGCAGCTGGAAAGCCTGTGCGCGCTGCTGCGCGACACCTTGCCGGATGGCGAGCCCGTCGTGGTGGCCGGCGACTTCAACGATTGGCGCCGCCGCGCCGGCCAGGTACTCGCGGCCTGCGGCGCCACGGAGGTCTATACGGACAGCTTCGGGGCGCCCGCGCGCACCTTTCCCGCACGCTTCCCATTGCTGCCGCTGGACCGTATCTACGTGCGCAACATCCGGCAGTTCAAGCCCCGGCCGATGAGCGCCCGGCCCTGGCGGGCCCTGTCTGATCATTTGCCGATCGCGGCGGAGGTTGAGGTATGAACGTCCAATGGCGTAGCGGCAATCGCTTCGAGCTGCTCGAGAACGGCGAGGAATTCTTCCCGCGCGTGATCGAGCTGGTCGGGCAGGCGCGCAAGGAAGTCCTGGTCGAGACCTTCATTCTCTTCGACGATAAGGTCGGCCAGCAGATCCGCGAGGCGCTGATCGCGGCGGCGCGGCGTGGCGTGCAGGTGGAGCTGACCGTCGATGGCTATGGCTCGGAAGGCCTGTCCGAGGAATTCGTCGGCGGCATGACCGACGCCGGCGTGGGCTTCCACGTGTTCGACCCGCGCCCGCGTGTCCTGGGCATGCGCACGAACTGGTTCCGCCGCATGCACCGCAAGATCGTGACCATCGACGGCGAGCGCGCACTGATCGGCGGCATCAATTACTCCGCCGACCACCTGGCCGACTTCGGTCCCGAAGCCAAACAGGACTACGCCGTGCAGATCGACGGCCCGCTGGCGGGCGACCTGCGCGAGTTCGTCCGCAAGATGCTGGCGCCCGCCAAGCGTGGCCTGCCGCGCCTGCGGCGCCGCCCGCCACCCGAGGCTGACCTCGTCGAGCCGGGCACCGGCAGGCTGGTGTTCCGCGACAACGGCCAGCACCGCGACGATATCGAACGGGTCTATCGCACCGGCATCCGCAGCGCGACCAGGGAAATCCTGATCGCCAATGCGTATTTCTTCCCGGGCTTTCGCCTGTTGCATGACCTGGCGCGCGCGGCTCGCCGCGGCGTGCGGGTTCGCCTGATCCTGCAAGGCCAGCCCGACATGCCGGTGGCCAAGATGGCGGCGGGAATGCTCTACGAATACCTGCTCGAGGCGGGCGTGGAAATCTACGAATACTGCCAGCGCCCGCTGCACGGCAAGGTGGCGATCGTGGACGACGAATGGTCCACCATCGGCTCCAGCAATCTCGATCCCCTCAGCCTGTCCTTGAACCTGGAGGCAAACGTCGTGGTGCGCGATCCCGCGCTGAACCAGGCGTTGCGCGAAAGCCTGGAACGCCTGATGGCCCATCATTGCCAGCGCGCGCCCGCGCCCTCGCGTTCGGGCGGCACCTTGCGCCGGCTGTGGACGGGCGTGTTCGTCTTCCACTTCCTGCGGCGCTTTCCGGCATGGGCAGGCTACTTCCCCGCCCATCGCTCGCGCCTGAAGACCATTTCCGCCGACGCGTTCGACCACTCGGACGTGGGGGAAACCTCATGAGCGCCGATGCGCACACCCGCCAGCCGCGCGGGATGCGAGGCTGGATCCGGGCGCACGGGAGCGTGCTGAAGAAGTGCTTCGTCGGGCTCATCATGGCGGTGACCGCCGTGCTGATCGGCAAGCTGGCCATGCAGGTCGACTGGCCAGAGGTGCTGGCCGCGGCACGCCGCATCCCGCCGCTTACCATCGCGCTGGGCCTGGCGCTGGCAGCCGCGGGCTATGCCGTATATGCCAGCTTCGACCTGTTGTCGCGCCAGTACGCCGGCCATGACCTTCCCGCCTGGAAAGTGCTGGGCGTCACGGCCATCAGCTATTCGCTGAACCAGAACCTTGGCGTGCTGCTGGGCGGCGTGGCCGTGCGCTTCAGGCTGTATGCCAAGCTGGGGTTGGATACGCCGACGATCAGCCGGGTCTTTCTTTTCAGCACGGTCACCAACTGGCTGGGCTACGCCTGGCTGGGCGGCCTGCTGTTCGTGGGCGGCTTCGTCCCGACGCCTGAAGGCTGGGGGCTGGGAAAGGGTCTGCTGACGCTGATAGGCGCGGCGCTGCTGGCCATCTCGGCGGGCTACCTGGGCCTGTGTGCATTCTCGCGCAAGCGTGACTGGACGCTACGCGGACAGGAGATCCACCTGCCGTCCTGGCGCATGGCCGGCAGCCAGGCCTTGCTGGGCGCACTGTCGTGGTGCCTGATGGCTGCCATCCTGTATGCCTTCCTGCAAGGCGAGGTCGCCTATCCGACCGTGCTGGGCGTTCTCCTGTGCGCCAGCATCGCCGCCGTGGTCACGCACATCCCGGGCGGGCTGGGCACGACCGAGGCAATCTTCGTCGCCGCGTTGTCCTCGCAATTGCCCCCGCCCACCATCCTGGGCGCCGTGTTGATGTATCGGGCCTGCTATGCCTTGACGCCGCTGGTGCTCGGGTTGGTGGCCTACCTTGCGGTCGAGGCCAGGATGTCCGGCGCCGACACTCGTCACGCGCGGTAAGCGCCTCGTCAGACTTCGCGACAACTGCAACACATTCCACGCGTGAGGGTGCCCCATGCCCCGCCGTGGCGCTCGCCGGGAGCGCCTTGCGCACCACTTCCGCCCATCGCACTCCGTCACGCGTCATTACACATGGGCGGAACCCGGGACGGAACGGATGCGTAGAGTGAATCCCAATGGGTTGGCCTGAGCATGTTGCCGCCAGCCGCACGTAATGGGAACGAGGCAAATGCCGCCAATTCGAGTGCTGATGGTAACGGCCGAGGCTTACCCCTTGGCGAAGACAGGGGGCCTGGGAGATGCGGTGACCGGCATGGCGCTTGCCATGGGGACTGCCGGCCAGGATGTCCAGGTGCTGCTTCCCGCCTACCCCGGCGTGGTCGACGGTTTGAGTCGTGCGCGCACGGTCGCGCGGCTGCCGGACCTGCCGGGCGGCCCGGCCACCCTGGTGCGTGGCCACTGCCGGTCTTCCGGACTGAGGGTCCTGGCCCTGTGCAACGACGCGCTGTATGACCGTGTCAGTCCCTACGTCGATGGCGAAGGCAAGGAACACCCCGATAACGCCCTGCGCTTCGCGGCGCTGTCCCACGCAGCAAGCTGCATTGCGCAAGGCCTGCCGGGGCTGGATGCGCCACACGTGGTCCACGCGCATGATTGGCACGCCGGCCTGGTGCCGTTGCTGATGCATGCGGCGGGCGTGCGCGGTGTACGCACCATCCTGACCCTGCACAACATGGCATTCCAGGGCGCATTCGACATGGCGTGGGCGGACGCCATCCATTTGCCCCGGATATATCGGAACACACAGCACGCCGTGGCCTGGGACCGGCTCAATTTCCTGAAGGCCGGGATCCTGCACGCCGACCGCGTCACCACCGTCAGCCATCACTACGCCCAGGAAATCCTGACCCCCGCTTTCGGTTGCGGCCTGGATTCCGTCCTGGCTTCGCGCGGCGATGCGCTGATCGCCATCCCGAACGGGATCGACGCGCACGAATGGGACCCCGCGCGCGACCCCGCGCTGGGCGAAGACCGCTACAGCGCCCGCGACACCCGGCCAAAGACGCGTTGCAAAGCCGTCCTGCAGCATGCCTTCGGTCTGCATGCCAGGGAGGACAGCGTCATCATGGCCCTGGGCAGCAGGCTCACCCACCAGAAGATGGCGGACGTGGCGGTGCAGGCGCTGCCGCGCGCGCTGGATGCGCATCCGCGACTGCAGGTGGCGGCCATCGGCTGTGGCGACCCGGCCATGGAGGCCGCGCTGGCCGAGCTTGCGCAACGCTATCCGGGGCGTTGCGGCGTGCACATCGGCTATGACGAGACGCTGGCGCACCGCCTGCACGCCGGCGCCGACATCCTGTTGCATGGCAGCCGCTTCGAGCCCTTCGGCCTGACGCCGCTCTATGCCATGCGCTACGGCACGATTCCCATCGGCTCGCGCGTGGGCGGCATGGTGGACACCATCCGCGATCCGGGCCAGGAAGCGCCGCTCGAGGCCATGCGTTGCGCGACGGGCGTCCTGTTCGAGGGCGACAGCGTCGACGCCATGACGGCCGCCATCGACCGCACGCTGTGCCTGCAACAGCGCCCCGCGCTGTGGCGCGCCATCCAACGCAATGCCATGACCGCCAATTTCAGCTGGGACCATGCGGTCGAGCGGTATGCCGCGCTGTACCGCGACCTGGTGGGCGACCTGGCCGAGGCGGTCGCCCCGCGCGTCGCGGCGCGCCCGAAACCGTCCAGTCTGCTGGCATTGCCGGCACCGGGTCTGGCGGATGACGCCATTCCCGCCGCGGCCTGAGGCCCGCTGCCATGGCTGCCCGGCGCCGCGGCAAAGCCGCCCCACCCGCGGACGCCGCGTTGCACGCTGCGCCCCCCGCCTTGCTGCACGTGGGCCTGGCCGACCTTGGCATGGCGGATGAGGCGGTTGGCGCCTGGCAGGGGATGTGCGAGTTCGCGCAGCGCGTGGGCGCCAACGGGGTGTTGGTGGAGCCGCTGTGGCGGCGCGCTGCCGATGCCACGCAGGGCGAAGGCCCCCAGGACGGCCACGGCGATGCGGCGCCCGCCGATGCCGACACCAGCACCACCCGCCTGGGCGGGCAAGCCATGCCGACCTTGCTGGCGGACATGGCACGCACTGCACGCGAATACGGACTGGCGTTGGTGGTGGAGGTGGCCCTGGACCGCGCCGCGCGCCACGCCACGGCCGCCACCGCCCTGCCCGAGTGGCTTGCCCAGCCGGTGGATGAGCCCGCCCGCGATCCCCGACAGCCGCCGACTGCGGGCCAAGTCCTGACGTTGCGCGCGGGTGCAGTCCCCCCAGCATTCCTGCAAGCCTGGCATGCGCGCCTGGCGAGCTGGCTGGATGCCGGCGTCGCAGGATTCTGCTTCGATGCGCCACAACGCCTGCCCGCCGCCGATTGGCGGCATCTGCTGGGCGGACTGCGCGGCCATGCCGCGCCCCTGCTTGCCTATGCCTGGACCCACGGCCTGGCGCCCGAACACCTGGCGGGCCTGCGTGGAGCGGGTTTCGATGGCGTCTTCTCTTCCCTGCCCTGGTGGAACTTCCAGGACGACTGGCTTCTGCACGAAGCGCATCGACTGCGCGCCGTGGCCCCGCTCATCGCGCCCGTCGGTGTCAGCCGGGGCACGCCCCACGCCGACCGCCGCATGCTGTGGGCAGCGGCGCTGGCGGGCGACGGCATGCTGCTGCCTGCGCGCACGCTGCTGCCCCCGCGCGAGATCGCGGCGGCAGTGTCCTTCCAGCGCCAACGCCCGCCTGCCGGCACCCTGTACATCGTGGGCGGCCCACCTGGCGGCGCCACCGCGCTGTTGCGGCGCGCCGGTACGCCGCTGGCCATTGCCGACACGGCGGACCTGTTGCTGATCAACCCCGACGCACAGGCGCCGGCGCAGGTGGCGCCCGGCCTCCTGGCCGGCGTCCTGCCGCCCGGCGCACTGCACATCGCGGACGAAGCCGGCACACCCGCCGACCTGCCCGACAGCCTGCCGCCGGGCGCCTGCCTGCGGCTCGCCGTCGGCGCACCGCAGCCCGTCGTGTCGACCGCCTACACCGCCATGCGCCGCCAGGCCCCGCAACGCCTGGCCATCGAAAGCGTGGCGCCGGCCGTCGACGATGGCGCCTTTCCCGCGAAGACCATCACCTATCGGCCACTGGCCGTCAGCGCGGACCTGATCTTCGACGGCCACGACACCCTGGCGGGCGAAGTGCGCTGGCGCGCACTGGACGAAGACACGTGGCAGGTCGCGCCGCTGGTTCCCCTGGGCAATGACCGCTGGGCGGCCAGCCTCACGCCTCGGCGCGTCGGCCGCCACGAATTCGCGATCGCCGCCTGGCGTGACACCTGGGCCAGTTTCACGTACGAGTTGCGCAAGAAGCACGAGGCGGGCGTGGCCAGCGGCCTGGAACTCCTGGACGGCGCGGCATTGCTGCGTGCGGCCGCCGCACGTGCGGGCAAGCGCCAGCCCGCCGAGGCGGTGCGCACCGTGAAGGCTGCGCTGCACGCCCTGGGCGACCTACCTTCCCCGGCTTCCCAAGGCGAACGGCTGGCCGCCGCCGACCTTCCCGCCGCGACCGCCGAGCGTGTGGCCACGCTGCTGGACCCCGCGCTCGCACAGGCCATGCGTCTCGTGGATGACCGCGCCTTCGAGGCCGTCACGCCTGCCTACCCGCTGTGGGTGGACAGGCCGCAGGCCGAATTCGCCAGTTGGTATGAACTGTTCCCGCGGTCGCAATCCAGCGAGCCCGGCCGCCACGGTACCTTCGCCGATGTCGCCCGGCGCCTGCCCGCGCTGCGCGAGATGGGTTTCGACGTGCTGTATTTTCCGCCCATCCATCCCATCGGGCTGTCGCACCGCAAAGGCCGCAACAACAGCCTGATCGCGGCGCCCGGCGACGTCGGCAGCCCTTACGCCATCGGCTCGGCGGAAGGCGGCCATGACGCCATCCATGGGGAGCTGGGCAACCTGCAGGACTTCCTGGCGCTGTTGCGGGACGCCCGTACGCATGGAATGGACGTGGCACTGGATTTCGCCATCCAGTGCTCGCCGGACCATCCCTGGCTGGCCGAGCATCCCGACTGGTTCACCCGGCGCGCCGACGGCAGCATCCGCCACGCCGAGAATCCGCCGAAGAAATATGAAGACATCGTCAACGTCGCGTTCTATGCCGAGACCGGCAAGCGCGCCCGCCAGGCGTCCCTGTGGGAAGCGCTGCGCGACGTGGTGCTGTTCTGGGTGGCACACGGCGTGCGCGTCTTCCGGGTCGACAATCCGCACACCAAGCCACTGCCGTTCTGGGCCTGGCTGATCGACAGCGTCCAGGATGCGCACCCCGATGTGCTGTTCCTGTCCGAGGCCTTCACCCGGCCCCGCATGATGTTGCGGCTGGCAAAGGTGGGGTTCACGCAGTCGTACACCTACTTCACGTGGCGGCACGGCAAGCAGGAAATCATCGACTACCTGCGTGAGCTCTCGCAGCCTCCGATGGCCGACACCTACCGGCCGAATTTCTTCGTCAACACGCCGGACATCAACCCCTATTTCCTGCAGGGCTCGGGACGCGCGGGTTTCCTGATCCGCGCAGCGTTGGCCGCCACGACCTCCGGGCTGTGGGGCATGTACAGTGGCTTCGAACTGTGCGAGGCCGCGCCGGTGCCGGGCAAGGAGGAATACCTCGACTCCGAGAAGTACGAGATCCGCCAGCGCGACTGGGACCAGCCCGGCAACCTGAACGCGCAGATCGCACGGCTGAACCTCATCCGCCGCCAGAACCCGGCACTGCAGTCGCACCGTGGCTTCCACGTGGCCGAGTGCGCCAACCCCGACCTGCTGTGCTTCTGGAAGGCCACGCCCTGCCACGGCAACATCGTGCTGGGCGTCATCAGTCTCGATCCGCATCGCGTGCAGCAGGGCGAGATGGCATTGCCGCGCTGGCTGGCAGGCAAAGGCCCGGCTGGCATCGTTGCAGAGGACCTGCTGGCGGACGGCACCGAGACGTGGTGGCACGACTGGCACGGCGTGACGCTGACGCCGGATGCGCCCTATCGCCTGTGGCGCCTGACGGCGGCCGCACCATGAATCCGTCCATGGCGCCACCGGCCGCCGCGCCGATTCCCGTGCTGGCCGTGCAGACGGCGCCAGGCTTGGCGCTGACGCCCCAAGCCTGCGCACAGCTCGAGACCGAGGTGCTGCCGGTCTTTCTCGCCACCCGCCGCTGGTTCCCGCAAGACCGCGACGGGCTTCCCGTGCGCGTGGCGGCCCTGACGCCCTTGCCCGACACGACCCCCGGCGTGTCGCTGGTGCTGGCCGAACTCGAAACGCCCGGCGCACCTGAAGGAGAACGCATCCTCCTGGTGCTGTCGGCCAGCTGGGAAACGCTGCCCGAGGCACCGTTGGCGCGCCTGGCGTTCGCCGGACGCGAGGGCTGGCTGGCAGAGGCAGCCGATACGACGGCGTTCACGCAAGCCATGCTCGCGGCGCTGCGCGCGACATGGCGTGCAGGCCAACTTCGGGCCGTGCCCGAAGCTGGCCTGGCGTCGCTGGCATTGCCCGATCCGCTCGCGGTCCAACCCATCCGCGGCGAGCAGTCCAACAGTTCGGTCGTCGTGGGAAAGGCCGCGGTGCTCAAGCTGATACGTCGCGTCGCGCCCGGCGTGTCGCCCGAAACCGAAATGACTCGGCACCTGACACGCGCGGGATTCACCCATGCCCCTGCCTTGCTGGGCGCGTTGCAGCAGGACCTGACGCCTGGCCCCCGCACGCTGGCCGTCCTGCATGCCTATGTGCCGAACCATGGCGACGCCTGGGGCTGGACCCTGGCACAAGGCGAGGCAGCCCTGCGCGCCGCGCGCCAGTCGGGACAGCCCCCCGACTGGACCCCCTTGCAACGCATGACGGCCCGCATCGGCCAGCGCCTGGGCGAAATGCACGCGGTGCTGGCGCGGCCATCGGAGGACGCCCGCTTCGCGCCCGAACCCGCCAGCGCGCGGCACCTGTCGTCCCGCGCCACCCAGGTCCAGGACACGCTCGCGCGGGCGCTGGCAGCACTGGCGCCGCGCCTGGCTGACATGCCAGCGCGCGAACGGGAAGCGGCGCAGTGGCTGGTGGCCCGCCGGTCCTGGCTGGACGCCCACATCCAGGCACTGTGCCAGGCCGAGCTGGGCCAAACGCGCATCCGGGTGCACGGCGACTTCCACCTGGGCCAGGTATTGCTCAGCCCCGATGACGCCACGCTCATCGATTTCGAGGGCGAGCCCGCCAACCCGCTGTCGGTGCGCCGCGCCCGCCACAGCCCCTACAAGGACGTCGCCGGCCTGCTGCGCTCGCTCGACTACGCCGCGGCGATGCTGTCGCGGCAGGCGGCTGACCAGGCCGCCCTCGCCACTTTCCACGCGGCGACCGCCCCGGCCTTCCTCGATGCCTACCACCATGCCCATCCTGACGCGGGGGGCCAGGACGCCGGCCGCCGCGCGGCCCTGCTCGACCTGGGTCTGCTGGAAAAAGCAGCCTACGAAATTGTCTACGAATGCGCACATCGACCCGATTGGATAAACATCCCCGTGAACGGTCTGGCCAGGCTGGTCCAGGCAGCGGAGGGGCGCCAATGATCCCCGCCGACGATCCATCGCCCGATGCGCTGCGGGCCCTGCTCGCTGGCGAACATGGCCAGCCTTTCGCAGTGCTGGGCGTGCACGACAGTGGCGCCGGCCGGGTGCTGCGCACGCTGCAACCCGGCGCCTCGGCGGTGACGGCAACCCTCGCGGACGGCACCGACGTGCCGCTGGACGACGCGGGCGGGGGCCTCTTCGTCGGCGTGCTGCCGACCGGCAGGAACGACCCCGTCCCGGCCTATCGCCTGCGCATCGACTGGTCTGGCGTGCAGCAGGACACGGCGGACGCCTATGCCTACGGCACGCAGATCGACGAGACCGACCTGGCCGGCCTGGCTGCGGGCGACTGGCGCTGCGCCCGTCGCGCGCTGGGCGCACACTGGCTGCGCCACGGCGAGGTCGAAGGCGTGCGCTTCTCTGTCTGGGCGCCGAATGCGCGGCGGGTGGCGGTGGTGGGCGACTTCAACAGCTGGGACGGGCGCCGCCACGGCATGCGGCTGCGCCATACCGCGGGCGTCTGGGAAATCTTCGTGCCCGGCGTACAAGCCGGCCAACGCTACAAGTACCAGGTCCATGGCGCAGACGGCCTCACGACCCTGCGCGCGGACCCCGTGGCCTGGCGCAGCGAACCCTCGCCCGGCACCGCCTCCCTGGTCGCCGACCCCACCGCCTTCGCCTGGACCGACACGGACTGGCTGACCCGCCGCGCGGCGCGGCAGGCGCCGGACGCGCCAATGGCCATCTATGAGTTGCATGCCGGCTCGTGGCTGGCCGACGACGCGGGTCCTGACGATACCTGGGACTTGCTGGCCGAGCGCTTGCCCGCCTACGCCAAGGCCATGGGCTTCACGCACATCGAACTGCTGCCCGTCATGGAGCATCCCTTCGGCGGCTCGTGGGGCTACCAGCCGCTCGGCATGTTCAGTCCCTGCGGGCGCCTCGGCACGCCAACGTCCTTCGCGCGTTTCGTGGACCGCTGCCACGCAGAGGGCATCGGCGTACTGCTGGACTGGGTGCCTGCACACTTTCCCAACGATGCCCATGGACTCGTGCATTTCGACGGCACCGCGCTGTACGAATACGCCGACCCGCGCGAAGGCTTCCATCCAGACTGGAACACCTGCATCTACAACCTTGGCCGCAACGAGGTTCGCGCCATGCTGGTGGCCAGCGCCATGCACTGGCTGCAGCACTACCACGTCGACGGACTGCGCGTGGACGCGGTGGCCTCCATGCTGTATCGCGACTACAGCCGCAAGCCGGGCGAGTGGATTCCCAACCACCTGGGCGGTCGCGAGAACCTGGAGTCGGTCGCCTTCCTGCGCCAGATGAACGAGGCCGTGCATGACGCTGCGCCCGGCGCGATCACGGTGGCCGAGGAATCGACCGCCTGGCCCGGCGTGACCGCCCCGGTGGCGCGCGATGGCCTGGGCTTCGACTACAAATGGAACATGGGCTGGATGCACGACACCTTGCGCTACATGGCGCACGAACCGGTACATCGCGCCTACCACCACGATGACATGACCTTCGGCCTGGTCTATGCGTATTCCGAGCATTTCGTCCTGCCGCTGTCGCACGATGAGGTGGTGCACGGCAAGGGTTCGCTATTGAACAAGATGCCCGGTTGGCACGGCGACAAGCTGGCCAACCTGCGCGCCTATTACGGTTTCATGTGGAGCCATCCCGGCAAGAAGCTGCTGTTCATGGGGGGTGAACTGGCCCAGCGCAGCGAATGGAATCACGATGCCACCCTGCCCTGGGCGCAGCTGGACGACACCGGCCACCGCGGCGTGCAGCGCCTGGTGGCCGACCTGAATCACCTGTACGCGGCCTTGCCGGCCTTGCACGCGCTGGATTGCGACCCCGACGGCTTCCGCTGGGTCGTGGGCGACGACCGCGGCAACAGCGTGCTGGCCTACCTGCGCAGCGACCGCCGGCAATGGGTGCTGGCCGTCTGCAATTTCACCCCGGTCGTCCGCGAAGGCTATCGCATCGGCGTGCCCGCCGCCGGCCGTTGGCGGGAATGCCTGAACACCGACGCCGCAACCTATGGCGGCGGCAACCAGGGCAATGCGGGCGGCGTGCACGCCGACCCCATTGCCGCCCATGGCATGGCGCACTCCCTTGTGCTGCGCCTGCCTCCCCTGACCACGCTGCTGTTGACCCCCGAGGATTGATCCATCATGGCCAGCCCCACGATCGACCGGCTGCTGCCGGGCCAGCCTTATCCGCTGGGCGCCACCAGCGATGGCCTGGGCGTGAATTTCGCGGTGTTCTCCGCCCATGCCACTCGCATGGAACTGTGCGTGTTCGATGCGCGCGGCCGCCACGAGATGCGCCGCTACGACTTGCCGGAGTGCACCGACGAGGTCTGGCACGGCTACCTGCCCGATGCCCAGCCTGGCCTGGTGTACGGCTATCGCGCGCACGGCCCGCATGATCCGGACAACGGCCACCGCTTCAATCCCCACAAGCTGCTGCTCGATCCCTACGCGCGCCAACTTACCGGCGCGCCGCGCTGGCACGATGCGCTGTTTGGCTATCGCATGGGGCACAGCCGAGCCGACCTGTCGCTGGACCGCCGCGACAGTGCGCCCTACATGCCCAAAGCCATCGTGCTGGACGACGCCTTCAACTGGGGCGGCGCGCGGCGCCCGCAGACGCCCTGGGAGCGCACGGTGATCTATGAAATGCACCTGCGCGGCGCCTCCATGCAACGCGAAGACCTGCGGCCGCCGCTGCGCGGCACCGCGACGGCGCTGGCCGACCCGCGCTTCATCGATCACCTGGGCAAACTGGGCGTGACGGCGGTCGAACTGCTGCCCGTGCATGCCTTCCTGCAGGACAGCTTCCTGGTGGACCGGGGCCTGCGCAACTATTGGGGCTACAGCACGCTGTGCTTTTTCTCGCCCGAGCCCGCCTACCTGGGCGACGGCGGACCCAACAGCCTGAAGCAGGCCATCCGGCGCCTGCACGGCGCCGGCATCGAAGTGATCCTGGACGTGGTCTACAACCACACCTGCGAGGGCAGTGAACTGGGGCCCACGCTGTCTTGGCGCGGCCTGGACAACGCCAGCTACTACCGCCTGATACCCGGCGAGGAACGCTACTACATCAACGACACCGGCTGCGGCAACACGGTCAACCTGTCGCATCCGCGCGTCCTCCAGATGGTGCTGGACTCACTGCGCTACTGGACCGAGGCCTACCAGGTGGACGGTTTCCGCTTCGACCTGGGCGTCACACTGGGCCGCGAGGGCACCGGCTTCGATCCTGGCTCGGGCTTCTTCGATGCCATCCTGCAGGACCCGGTGCTGGCCACGCGCAAGCTCATCTCCGAGCCCTGGGACATTGGGCCCGGTGGCTACCAGCTGGGCAACCATCCGCCCCGCTTCGCGGAGTGGAACGACCAGTTCCGCGACGGCGTGCGCCGCTTCTGGCGCGGCGACGAAGGCATGCGCGGCGCGCTGGCCAGCAACCTGTCCGGCTCGCGCGAATTGTTCGACAAGCGACATCGCCGGCCCTGGGCGTCCGTCAACTTCGTCACCGCGCACGACGGCTTCACCCTGGCCGACGTGGTGAGCTACACGGAACGGCACAACGAGGCCAACGGCGAGGAAGGCCGCGACGGCCACAGCGAGAACTACAGCGCCAACTGGGGCGAGGAAGGCGAGACGGAGGACGCCGGTATCCTGGCACAGCGCGCACGCGTGCAGCGCGCCATGCTGGCCACCATCCTGCTCTCGGACGGCACGCCGATGCTGCTGGCAGGCGACGAGTTCGGCAATTCGCAGTCGGGCAACAACAACGCCTATTGCCAGGACAACCCGATCTCGTGGCTGGACTGGCAGGTCGCGGCCAGCCCGGCAGGCCAGGCGCTCACGCGCTTCGTGGCGCAGGCCGTGTCCTTGCGCCGCGCGCACGCCAGCCTGCGCACGGCGCGCTATACCGACGTGGCCGAAGCGCTCACGCCCGGTCTCTCCCGCCTGGCCTGGTTCGACGCGCAGGCCCGCTTCATGGACCAGGCGGCCTGGGAGAATCCGCAGGATCGCGCGTTGCAGCTTCGCCGCGTGGCCGAACACGACGACGACCCGACTCAACTGGATGTCACGCTGCTGCTCGTCAATGGCGGCGCCGAGCCTGTCGACTTCCAGCTTCCCGAGCCACGGCTGGCGTGGCAGGTGTGCCTGGACAGCGGCGAGCCCGAGCGTCGCGACGCGCCGGGTGTTTCGGTCACGGTCGGCCCGCATGCCCTGATGATGCTTTGCGCCCAGGCCGACCGCGCCTCGCCCCACGCGCCTCCCGTTCCTTCCCCAAAAAAGACCGATGCCCGGAAATCCGCTACCCACGCTTGATCCTCCCGCGCCGGCGGACACCACGTGGCGCTTCGGCGCCGCCCTGCTGTCGAACGGCAAGGTGCGCTTCCAGTTGTGGGCGCCCAATGCCGCGCCCGGCCTGACGCTGGAGGTGGACGGGCACGCGCCCGTGCCGCTGGTGCCCGACGCGCAAGGCTTTGCCGTTGCCGACGTGGCCTGCGCGCCCGGCACACGCTATCGCTATCGCCTGGCGGACGGCCGCGCGGTGCCCGACCCCGCCTCGCGCCTGCAGGCGGGCGACGTGCACGACGACAGCGTGGTGGTCTCTCCCGTGGGCTACGCCTGGCAGCATGCTCAGTGGACGGGGCGTCCGTGGCGCGACAGCGTGATCTATGAACTCCATCCCGGCCTGGCGGGCGGCTTCGCCGGCATCACGCGCCAATTGCCCGACCTCGCCGCGCTGGGCATCACATTGCTGGAATTGATGCCCATCGCCGATTTCCCCGGCACGCGCAACTGGGGCTACGACGGGGTGCTGCCGTTCGCGCCGGACAGCGCCTACGGCACGCCGGACGCGCTCAAGGCCCTGGTCGACACCGCCCACGGCCTGGGCATGGGTGTCATGCTGGATGTGGTCTACAACCACTTCGGACCGGATGGCAACTATCTGGCCGACTACGCCGGCGACTTCTTTCGCGACGACATCAAGACCCCGTGGGGCTCGGCGATCGACTTCCGCCGCCCCGCCGTGCGCCGCTATTTCCAGGAAAACGCCCTGTACTGGCTGCAGGAGTACCGCTTCGACGGACTGCGGCTGGACGCGGTGCACGCCATCGCCGACCATGGCTGGCTGCCCGAACTGGCCGCAACGCTGCGCGCCAGCCTGCCCGGCCGTCACGTTCACCTGGTGCTGGAGAATGACGACAACGCCGCCCACCTGCTCGAACAGGGCTACGACGCGCAATGGAACGACGATGCGCACCACGTCCTGCACCACTTGCTGACTGGCGAAACACGCGGCTATTACGCCGGCTACACCGGCCAACCCGGTGCCGACCTTGCGCGCGCGCTGTCCGAGGGTTTCGTCTATCAGGGGCAACCGTCGGCGCATCACGGCGGTACCCCGCGTGGCGAGCCCAGTGCCCACCTGCCGCCGCTTTCGTTCGTTACCTTCCTGCAGAACCATGACCAGGCCGGCAACCGCCCGCTGGGCGAACGGCTGGTCCACCTGACCGAGCCGGCGCGCCTGCGCGACGCGGTGGCACTGCAGCTGTTGTGCCCCCATGTGCCGCTGATCTTCATGGGCGAGGAATTCGGCGCGCGCACGCCCTTTCTTTATTTCACCGACCACCTCGACCCCGCGCTGGCCCAGGCCGTGCGCGACGGCCGCCGTGGCGAGTTCGCCGGTTTTTTCGATGACGGCGACACGCGCAGGGTGCCTGATCCCAACGCGGCCCGCACCCATGCGGACTCCGATCCCTGGACGAGCCCACCGGCCGATGCGGACGACTGGCGACGCCTGTATCGCAGCTTGCTGGCCTTGCGCCGCGCACACCTGGCGCCACGCCTGGAGGGCTGCGAAGCCACCCACGCGCAGGCGCTGGACGACCGGGCCGTCCACGTGGCCTGGCGCCTGCAAGACGGCACCCGTCTGGCCGTGCTGGCCAACTTCGGGCCCGCGTCCGTCGCGTTGCCCCAGCTTGCGCAAGACGATGCACGCCTGCCCTGCCTGTGGGAAAGCCGACCCGAGGCCGCCCGCGCGGCGGCCTCGGGAACCTTGCCGCCGGGCGTCACCTGGTTCCTGGAGGATGCCCAATGAACGCCGCCCACCCGCCCCAGGACGCGCACGCCACGCTGGCCCAGGCCGTCGGCCTGGCGGTGGACTGGACCGATGCCCACGGCCAGCCCCAACGTGTCTCGCCGGACAGCCAGCGCATGCTGCTGGCGGCCATGGGCCTGGACGGCGATCCGGCCGAGACACTGCACGCGCTGACGCAGGAACACGCCCAGGTCCGCGACTTCCACATCGGTGACGCAGGTGGTATGTGGGTGGTACGCGCGGCGCGCCCGCCCGGCACGCAATGGCTGGACGAGACAGGCCGGCCGCACATGTGCCCGGCCCTGCCAGACCTGCCCGGGCACTGGCGGGTCCGGCTGCCAAGCCAGCCCGGCTATTACCGCTGCCTGCACGAGGGCCGCGACGTGACCGTGGCCGTCGCGCCGGCACGCTGCCCCACGCCTGCCGACCGGCTGGGCGGCGCCACACGTGCCTGGGGGGTGGCGGCGCAGCTCTACAGCCTGCGCGCAGTCAGCGCCGAGCGCCACGCAGGCGGCCACGGCGACTTCGCGGCCCTGTCGGACCTGGCACGGGCCGCGGCCCGGCAGGGTGCGCAGGCCGTCGCCATCAGTCCCGTGCACGCCGGGTTTGCCAGCGCGCCCGAGCGCTACAGTCCTTACTCTCCCTCCAGCCGGCTGTTCCTGAACATCCTGTACGGCAATCCGGAAGGCGTCCTGCCGGCCGCGCTGCTGCAGGCCGCGCGCACGGACCTGGCGCAGCCAGACCTGGCGGCGCTGGAGGCCGCGCCCTTGATCGACTGGCCGGCCACGCATGCCGCCCGCCTCGCCTGGTTGCGTGCGCTTCACGCACGCCTGGGCGCGGCGCCAGGTGACGTCCAGGCACGCTTCCAGGCCTTTCGCACGGCGGGCGGGCAGGCCCTGTGCGATCACGCCGTGTATGAAAGCCTGGCCACCGTACATGGCTCGGATTGGCGCGCCTGGCCCGACGCCCTGCGCCAGCCTCGTTCCGCCGCCGCCGACGGATTCGCCGCGACCCACGCGCACGACGTGCAGTTCCACCAGTTCGCGCAATGGCTGGCGGCGGAAAGCCTCGCCCGTGCCCAGCACGCCGCGCGCGAGGCAGGCATGCGCATCGGCCTGCTGGCCGACCTCGCCATCGGCACCGACCCGCGCGGCAGCCAGGCCTGGAGCGATCCCGACAGCCTGCTGCCTGGCGTGGCGGTGGGCGCCCCGCCCGACATCCTCAACCGTGCCGGCCAGGACTGGGGGCTGACCGCATTCTCGCCACGCGGCCTGCGCACACGCGGCTACGCGCCTTTCATCCAGATGCTGCGGGCGGCGCTGGCGCATGCGGGCGGCGTGCGGATAGACCACGTGCTGGGCATGGCGCGCCTGTGGCTGGTGCCGCAAGGGGCCTCGCCCGCGCAGGGCGCCTACCTGCACTACCCGCTGGACGACCTGCTGCGCCTGACCCGCCTGGAGGCGTGGCGCCACGAGGCGGTGGTGGTGGGCGAGAACCTGGGTACCGTGCCCGCCGGCTTCAACGCGCGGCTGGCGGCCTCCGGCGTCCTGGGCATGGACGTGCTGTGGTTCGCACAAGCCGAGGACGGCACGCCGCTGCCGCCTGCCGCCTGGTCGCCCGACGCGGTGGCCATGACCACCACGCACGACCTGCCCACGCTGTCGGGCTGGTGGCAAGGCACCGATATCGGGTGGCGCGCGCGGCTGGGCCAGTATGCCGGCGACGGCACCGACGTGGCACCCGCCGCCGACCCGCCCCAGGCCGCCGCCCAGACCGAAGCCCAGGCGCGTGCCCAGCGCGACCGCGAACGGCACGCCCTGTGGCAGGCCATGCGGCACGCAGGCGTCACGGACCTTGCCTCGCCAGAGGGCGCCCCTGCCGGCGGCCCGCCCTGCGCCACGCCGGATCGTGCACTACTGGCCTATGTGGCGTCGAGCCCCACCGCGTTGGCACTGTTCCCGCTGGAAGACTTGGCCGGCCTTGAGGAGCAACCCAACCTGCCCAACTCGGGCGATGCCCACCCCAATTGGCAACGGCGCCTGCCCACGGACCCGGCCACCTTGCTGGCGGAGCCGGCGTGCGTGGCGCGCATCGCGGCCATTCGCCGCGCCAGGACGACATCATGACCCCGCGCGCCACCGCCCGCCTGCAATTGCATGCCGGTTTCACGCTTGCCGACGCGCAGGCCCAGGTCGACTACTACGCCGCGCTGGGCATCAGCCACCTGTACCTGTCGCCCGTCACGCGCGCGCGCGCCGGCTCCACGCATGGCTACGATGTTATCGACCACGGTGCCGTCGACCCGGCACTGGGCGGCGAGGCCGCGCTGCGGGCGCTGGCCCAGGCCGCGCGCGCGCAAGGCATGGGCCTGGTCCTGGACATCGTGCCCAACCACATGGCCGTCCACGCCGACAACGCCTGGTGGTGGGACGTGCTGCAGCACGGACCCGCCAGCGCGCACGCAGGCACCTTCGACATCGACTGGCGCCCCGCCGACCCCGACCTGGCCGGCAAGATGCATCTGCCCGTGCTGGGCCAGGCCTACGGCGCCTGCCTGGCGCGCGGCGACCTGACACTGGCCCACGACGACGCGCGCGGCTATGTGCTGCGCGCCCACGACGCTCCCTACCCGGTCGCCCCCGGCACCCTGGCGCCCGCGGGCACGGTGGCCGAGACGCTGGCGCGCCATGACCCGTCCAGTCCCTGCGGGCGCACGCGCCTGCACGCGCTGCTCCAAGCCCAGCATTACCGCCTGGCCTGGTGGCGCACCGCGCCCGACCAGATCAACTGGCGCCGTTTCTTCGAGATCACCGAACTGGCCGGCGTGCGCGTGGAAGACCCGGCCATCTTCGACGCGGTCCACAGCCTTGTGCTGCGGCTGTATGCCGAGGGCATCGTCGAAGGGCTTCGCATCGATCACATCGACGGCCTGGCGGACCCCGGCGGCTATGCACACCGCCTGCGCGAGGCCATGACACGCGCCCGCCCGGACGTCCCGCCCTACATCGTCGTCGAGAAGATCCTGGCGGAAGACGAAATCCTGCCCGGGACATGGCGCGTGGCCGGCACCTCCGGCTATGACTTCATGGACCAGGTGGGCGCACTGCTGCACGCCCCGCAGGCCCGGACCGTGCTGGACGAAGGCTGGCGCGCGCTGACGGGCGATGCCCGCTCGCCGCGCGTGCAATGGCAGGCCGCCCGCCACCGCATGATCACGCGCCACTTCCCCGCCGAGCGTGCGGCGCTCGTGCGCTGCCTGCTGCGCCTGGCCCGCCTCGATCCGTGCACGCGGGATTGGAGCGCCGTCGCCATCGACCGCGCCCTGTCGGCCGTCCTGGTCGCATTTCCCGTCTACCGCAGCTATGCCGACGCGCGCGGCCGCGACGCCGCCGATGCCGCCGTGTGCCAGCAAGCCTGGCGCGATGCACGCGTGCTGCTGGACAGCCGACCGGGCGATCCGGCCCACGACCTCCTGCCGGTACTGGACGCATGGCTGGGCGGCACTCCCCTCCCATCGGACCCCGCCACGCGTGCCCTGCGCGAGGAAGCGCTGCGCCGCTTCCAGCAACTGACGCCGCCGCTGGCCGCCAAGGCGCTGGAAGACACCCTCTTCTATCGCCATGGTCCGCTGCTCTCGCGCAACGAGGTGGGCGCGGCGCCCGGGGCGCTGTCCTTGCCCCCCGCCCGGTTCCTGGCGCTGGCGCGCATACGCGGCCGGGATTTTCCCGGCGCCTTGCTGGCCACCGCCACCCACGACCACAAGCGTGGCGAGGACGTGCGCGCGCGGCTCGCCTCGGCCACCGAGGACGCGGCGACGTGGCACGACACCTTGTCGGCCTGGACGCGTGACTGGCACGTGGATAGGCCGGGCAAGGACGCACCGCTGCCGGCGGATCGCTACATGCTGCTGCAGACCCTGGTGGGAGCATGGCCCGTCGGCCTGTCGCCGGACGATGCAAAGGGTGTCGCCGACTTCATCGGCCGCGTCGGCGCCTGGCAGGAAAAAGCCCTGCGCGAAGCCAAGCTGCGCACCGACTGGTATGCCCCCGACACGGACTACGAAGCCGCCTGCGCGGCGTTCCTCCAGGCCATTGCGGACACGCCCGCAAGGCTTGCCGCCCTGTCCCGGCAAGTCGATGCCCTGGCAGGCCCGGGCATGATCAATGGTCTCTCGCAGACCTTGCTGCGCCACACCGTACCGGGCGTGCCTGATCTCTACCAGGGTCGGGAAAGCTGGGATTTCAGCCTGGTCGACCCCGACAACCGGCGCGAGGTGGACTACGCCGCCTTGCGCCAGGGCCTGGCCAATCCACCCGCCGCCACGGACGTCCACGCCTGGACCGACGGGCGCATCAAGCAGGCGCTGGTGCAGCGTTGCCTGGCGCATCGCCAGTCGCAAGCTGCCCTGTACGCCGCCGGCGAGCTCCAGCCGCTGGCGGTGGCGGGCACGCGGTCGGCCAACATCCTGGCGTTCCTGCGCCGGCATGGCCCGGCGCGACTGCTGGTCGTCGTGCCCTTGCACTGCACGCAAACCATGCCCTGCGCCGGTGCGAAGCCCGGCCAGGTAACGCCGGCCAGCGCGGCGTATTGGGGGGACACCCGCATCGTGTTGGACGACACGGACAGGCCAGCGCAGGCTTGGGACATCCTGCACGACGCTCCCGTCGCGATCGACGGCGACCTGCCCGTGCACGCGCTGCTGCGCGAATGGCCGGTCGCCGCCTGGCAGTGGCGCCAGGCAGGCTGAGCGGCCCGGCGGGCGAACACTAGGGCACCAGCGCGGGCACGGCGCTGGCCACGCGCAGGCACAAGCCTTCGTAACCTTCCAGCCGCAATGCCAGGCGCCCATCCTCGCCCAGGTCGCCCTCGATGCGCTCGTTGATCATGTCCACCACCGGCCCGGGCGCGGTATCTGCCAGCTGGATCACCTCTTCCAACGGCTCGGCGCCGAAATTCAATGCCGTCACCTGCGTGCCGCGGCCCGCGGGCAATTCGTGGATCATCACCAGCAAGCCCGGCGCCACCACGTCGGGAATGGGCAATTGCCTGCTCTCGGCGATGCCGTGCGCCTGCCGCAACGCCAGCAGTTTCTTCACCTGGCTGGCGAACGAGTCCGGATCCTCCAGCTGCGCCTGGATGCTGCCGTACAGGCAGCGTGCGCGCGGCAAGCCTTCGCCAGACAGCGCCGCGTCCGGGTTCGCGTCGATGAGGTCATAGGCCCCGCGGGCGATCCAGCGCGTATCGCCATCGGCCATCCGGTCGGCCACCTGCTCGGCGGGCAAGGGCAACGCCCCCACCAGGTCCCAACCCGACAACGCAAAGACGCCCGGCTGCAGCGCGTTGTACATGGCCATCAGCAGGTGCAGTTGCCGGATGCGCACGATGTCTTGAGGTTCCAGCGTGTCCAGGTCGCGGATGCCCAGCGCCGCGGTCGCGATGCTGGCCGACGTGCAGGCGATGCCGTTGGTCACGAAGCGCAGGTTGTAGGGGGCGTGCTCGCCGCTCAGACGCTCGTACACCGTCTCGCGGATGTGCTCACGCAGGATCGCGCCAGGCCAGGTCTGGCCACGGAAGATGAAGGGCGTATCGGCGTGCAGCGTCCAGAAGTGCACCAGCTCCAGCGTCAGCTCATCGTGGTTTTGCAAGGCGTGGATCAACGAGGCAGGATCGATGCCGAACTGGTGCACGGTGCGCAGCATCAGGCGCAGGAATTCGGTGTCGCCCGTCAGCAGCGCGTGCTGGTAGGCTGGCCGGGTGATGAAGTCATAGGACAGGTCCGCTCCCCCTTGCGACATGGCCGCGATGTCATCCACCGTCAGGTTCAATTCCTGGAAGCTGAACCCCCCTGCCTTGCGGATCATCCCCCCCACTATCTGGTTGCCCACGATGGACAAGGGGTGGCCTTCCGACCAGGCCTTGTCCTGGGCGCGTCGCTCCACGCCCAGGAAACCGTTGGCGTCCAGCCGTAGTCCGCGCGCGCCCATCACATCCAGGCTGTGCAGGGCGTCGCCCACCACCATCTGCTGCGCGGCGAAACTCGGGTCCAGCCAGTTCAGCGAGGGCTGGCCCTCCTTGAAGTAATGCAGGTAGACCCAGCGTCGCAGCTTGCCATCCGCGCCCATCACTTCGCCCGTGGCGCTCCAGTCGGTTTCCTTCACGCCCGGCTCGAAAAAGATCACGCGCTGCAGCTGCCCCACGATGTAGCACTTCTCCTTCAGCGCATCCACTGTTTCCGGGCTCAGGTTCACCGCGTCGCGGCCCTCGGGCACGTCAGGCAACAAGCCCCAGTCGTCGGCCTTGATCTCCACCATGTGATAAAGCCCGGGGTAATCCCCCACCGCCATCTCGGCCAGGCGAAAATCGGCGCCCTTGCCCGTGTGCGAGGGAATCACGTCATCGATGACGACGGCATTGAAGGCAGAGGCCATACGGCTGACGGCGATGAACTCCTCCTCGGTGCCGAAGCGCGGGTCGATGTCCAAGCCGATCCGGTCGAAATTGCCATCGATGGTCGGGGTAAACGCATCGCCACGCAGCCCGCCGCTGCGCTTGGTCGGTCCCACATGGATGGCCTGCACGCCGATGGACGACAGGGCCTGCCACAAGTCGGCGCTGCCCAGGCTCTTCAGCACGGAATCGCCCTTTGCCGTGATGACCGCCCCCGGATAGGCCGTGAACCACACCGAAGCGATGGCCAGGGCACGCCGGGGGTGGGCTTGCGCATAGGGATTGAGCCACATGCGCGCCTGCCCCCCGTAGCTGCGCGCACGATCGCGCGCCTGCGACAGCATCGACTGGTCGATGAGCCACTGAAGGGTGCCCGAAGACGGGGTGTCCGGAGAAGACGCCGACATCGCAAACGCTCCTGTACGCGGCCTCATGGCCCGATAGGAAACTCTATGCCTTCGGCGCGCGCCCATCCCGTAGCAGAGCGTCAGGAATGGCAACCAGACCCTGCGGCCACGCCAGGGCTCAGCGCATCGTCAGCGTCGCCTCGATGACCTTGAACGTCGGCGCCAGTTGCCGCCACGCATCCTTGGCCAGGTGGGCGGGCTTGCGCAACGCGGCGCCCAGGTCGGTTTCCTCGAAGCGTTCGCCCTTGCAGGCGAACACGATGCAGTTGGTCATGTCATCGTCGATGACTTCGAACAGCGCCGTCCCGAACACCGCGCGCAGGTGATCGAGGCACACCTGGCAGGTCTCGCTTTCCAGGTGCAGGTTCAGCACCAGGATGCCCTGGGGCGAAAGCGCGCGATGACAGTCCCTGAAGAACCCGGCTTCACACAGGGCGGCCGGCATGCCCTTGCCGTCATAAGCGTCGACCAGCAAGACGTCCGCCGGCGCGGGATCGCCTTGCAAGTAGGCCTTGCCGTCCGCCTGGATGATGCGAAAGCGCGCGTCGTCGGCCGGCACCCTGAACGCCTCTCGCAAGGCGATGACGCCCGGATCGATCTCGACCACCTCGATGTCGGCCTGCGGCAGGTAACGATGGCAGAACTTCGGCAAGGAACCGCCGCCCAGGCCGATCATCAGGATGCGGGCCGGCGCGCTGTCGAACAGCAGGAAACCCATCATCAGGCGGGTGTACTCCAGGTCCAGCGCATGCGGGTTCAGCAGGGACATGCTGCTCTGGATCGACGGGGAGCCGGCAAACTGCAGCGTCAGGGCTTCTCGAGTCTGGCGCAACTGGGCCTGGCCGGGCGGCAGGTCATGGACGGGTGGGGCGGGTGGCATCGGCTGGGGGACGGGAACGAAGAACGCGCCTAGCATAGCCGCCCGGCCCGGGCGCAGGCGTGGCCTTCGTGGGCCTGGCGGCATGGCTGGCGCTGACGGAGCGCTAAAGAAACGCCGAAGCCGGCCCTAGGGCGCTTGCTGCGGGGGCACGCGCAGGGTCACCCGCGTGCCGCGTGCCGGCGCGCTGTCCACCGCCACGCTGCCGCCCAGGCGTTCGGCGCGCAGGCGCATGCCTGTGAGGCCACGGCCTGTCCCGCCCCCGCTCTCTGCGGCCACCGCAGCATCGAAGCCCTTTCCGTCGTCCTGCACCTGTATGCGCAGATCCTGCCCGTCCTGCCCGATCTCGATGTGCAGGTGGCCGGGTTGCGCATGCTTCAAGGCATTGTTGATGGCCTCCTGCACGATCCGCAGGATGGACAATGCGCCGCCCGCATTCAGGCCAGCCAGCGGCGGCATGGCCTCGGCATTCCAGCTCAGCCGGATGCCCAGCGCCGCCAGGCGCGGCGCCAGCCGGAAGCGCAGGTTGCCCAGCAAGGGCAGCACGTCGCCGCCAGACACGTCCAGCGAATCGATGATCAGCCTCAAGTCCTGCAAGGACTCGTCGATGACCAGCGCCAATTCGCCCCGGTCCACATCCTGCCGCAAGGCCAGGCGCTTGGCGGTGATCAGCTGGGCGCCCATGCCGTCATGCATGTCCTGCAGGATGCGCGCCCGCTCCGCGTCGACGGCCTCGCCGCGGCTGCGCAATGCGGCATCCCGGTCCTGCACGAAGCGCTCTGCCAGGATCAACACCATCAACGCGCACAACGGCACGCCCGCCGCGGTGTTGTAGCGGAAGGCATCCCAGTGCGTCACGTCCAGCGTCAGGATGCTGGCGTGCACGAACGTGGCCGCCCACACCAGCGCCGTCAGGGCCAGCAGCAACATCCGGAGCGAACGCTGCAGCCAGGCGGTCTGCAGCAGCAGCGCCAGCACGTAGGCAACCAGCACATAGAAAGGCATCAACAACAGCGAGACCAGGTCCGTGGCCAGGCCCAGCGGAATCGTCGCCACCACGGACCCGATCACCAGCAAGGCCACCGCGACGATCCAACGCGGCAGTCGGGGCCGGCGCAACACGGACAGGCGGTAGGCGACGTGGCACAGGCAACTCAAGCCCGCGGCGACCGCCGCCACGCGCAGGACGCCCACCTCGCTGCGCGTGAGGGGCAGGTCGTGCACCAGGTCCAGGATCAGGGCAATCGCGGCGAAGGCCACTGTCATCGGGATGTCGAGATACTGGCGGCGCCGATAGGCATACGCGCAGGCCAATGCCATCGCCGACAGCATCAGGATGCCCAGCACGTAAGGCATGGCGGTGCTGAGCAGGCGTTGCGGCATCATCATCGCCGAGACGACCGGCGCCGGCCCCAGGCGCGGCGCGGACAGGCCGCTGCGCACGCCCGGATCGCCCAGCAGGCGAACCAGGATCTCGTTGTGCCCCGCCCTGAACATGCGGGAGGGCAGTTCGAAATACAGCGGCTGGTCGTTGAAGCGCAGCTCACGTCCGCCCGGCGCCTCGTCGGGCAGCCGGGTGTTCAGCAAAGAGCCATTGAGCCAGACCTCTCCCGCGATGGCGACGCGCGGCAGGTACAGGGCCTTGGGCGCATCCGGCACCGCTTCCAGGTCAAAGCGGATGCGATACCAGGCCACGCCCTTGGCCTGTGGCCGCCGCGCGCGCCAGCTGTCGGGCAGCGACACGACCTGCCATCCCGTCTCTGGCGGCTCGCGCGCGTCGCCCAGCACGAACTCGGCCTGCGTCAGCGTCTGCACGCCGGGCGCCGTCTGGGGGGGCAAGGCGGGGTCCCACACCAGCAGGACCATCTCGGCGGCCAGCACCAGCAACGCGAGAAGCCAGGTGCGCATCAGCCGCCCGCTGCGCGAAAGCGGGCAACGCGCACTGCGGCGCCGGCGGCGTGGACGAGGACGGTCATGGACACGCATTCTATGCCTGCGTGCCCGGGCGGCACAGTACCGTGAAAGGGGTATATCGGCCGTTGATCTTCGGCGAAAAACGGCAAATCCATCCTCCCCGCGGCTACACTCCGCTTCGATCAACCGGCCAGGTAACGGGATACATGATGAATCGACGCAGCATCGTTGTCATAGCGACCGTCGCCGCCATACTGGCCGCCGTCATCCCCCTGCTGTCGATCGCGGGCTATGCGCGCCATCGCGCCATCCAGGTTGAAACCGAGCACCTGAAGGCCTACAGCGGCTGGACGCTGCAGCGCGCCGAACAGAACTTCAGCCAGGCCCGGCATGTCTTCGACATGCTCGAACAGGACGCCTGGGCCGCCTGTTCGCCGGCCCACATCGCGCGCATGCGGGAACTCACCATCGACTCGCAGTCCGTCGACGAGATCGGTTATTTCGTCGATGGACAGCTTGCCTGCACCAGCTGGGGCCCCGTCCAGCAGGACATCGGCATCGGCGTGCCCAGCGCCACCCTGGTCGACGGCTATGCCCTTTACCTGCACATCACGCCCTTCGTCACCGGCGGCGCCCCTCTGCTGGCCATCTCCCGGGGCGACTACAACGTCCTGATGAAACACGAACGGCTGGTGGACGTGCTGACGGACACAAAGATGACGCTGGGCCTGGCCACCCTGGACGGACAGCTGATCGCCATGAGCCGCAAGGCGGACGGCGCCCTGTCCCAGGCGCTCGCCCGCGGCCTGGCGGACGGACACGACCAGGACCTGATGTATGCCAGCGCCGAGAACACGCACTTCCGCGCCTTTGCCATCACGGACCGCTCGGCCGCCTTCGACCGCATGGACCAGGAGCTGCTCCTGCTGATTCCGCTGGGCGCGGGCATGTCCGTCATCCTCATCGGCCTGGTCGTCTGGATTTCGCGGCAGCACCTGTCGCCCCAGGGCGCGCTGCAACTGGCCATCAAACGCAAGGCTTTCGTCACCCACTACCAGCCCATCATCGAACTGGCGACGGGACAGTGCGCCGGCGCCGAAGCCCTGGTGCGCTGGCGACAGCCCGATGGCTCCTTCGTGCCGCCGGACATGTTCATCCCGCTGGCGGAACGCACCGGCCTGATCGAACCCCTGACCGATCTCGTCATCCAGCGCGTGGTCGACGACCTGGCCAGCATGCTGCGCCGGGAGCCGTCCATGCACGTGGCCATCAACATCGCCGCCTGCGACATGCAGTCGGGCCGCTTCCTGCCCGTGCTGTCACGCGCCCTGCGCGGCGCCGGTGTCGCGCCCACGCAAGTCTGGCTGGAAGCGACCGAGAGCGGGTTCATGGACGTCAATGCCGCGCGAGCCACCATCGACCAGGCCCGGCAGGCCGGCCATGCCATCGCGATCGACGACTTCGGCACCGGCTATTCCAGCCTGTCCCTGCTGCAGACCCTGCCGCTGGACGCGCTGAAGATCGACAAATCCTTCGTGGACGCGATCGGCACGCAGGCCGCCACCAGCATCGTCGTGCCGCACATCATCAGCATGGCCCACGGCCTCAGGTTCCGGATCGTGGCCGAAGGCGTGGAAACCGCGGCGCAGGAGGCCTATCTGCGCGAAGCAGGGGTGCAGTTCGTGCAGGGCTGGCTGTATTCGAAGGCCTTGCCGCTGGAAGCGTTCCTGGCGTTCTACAAGGCACGCAACCAGCGCCGGACCGCGCCGCCGCCGGACACCGAGGCGACCGGCTTGACGCCTCCGCCGGCCAGCCCGAGCGCGGGCTGAACCGGGACACGCCAGCCAACCCGCTCCGGCGTCATCGCATCATCATGTCCGGCACGGCCGTGACGATCTCCGGGAACACGGTGATCAGCACGACCGCCAGCAGCAACAGGCCGATGAAGGGCAGCGAGGCCATCGTCACGCGCCAGATGTCCCGCCCTGTCATGGACTGCAGCACGAACAGGTTGAAGCCCAGCGGCGGCGTGAGCTGCGCGATCTCGATCACGATGATGATGTAGATGCCGAACCACAGCAGGTCGATGCCCGCGGCCTGCACCATCGGCAGCACCACCGCGCTGCTGAGCACCAGGATGGAGATGCCCTCCAGGAAGCAGCCCAGCACCAGGAAGCACACCGTCAGCACCACCAGCAGCATCATCGGCGACAGTTCCATCGCCTGCACGGCGGCGGCCAGCACCTGCGGAATGCCCAGGAAGCCCACGGTGATGGACAGCACCGCCGCGCACGCCACGATGAACGAGATCATGCAGGATATCTTCATCGCCGAGAGCAGGCTCTCGCCCATGCTGCGCAAGGTCAGCCCGCCCGTGGCCGCGGCCAGCACCAGGGCGCCCAGCACGCCGAAGGTGGCGGCCTCGGTGGGCGTCGCCACGCCGCCGTAGATCGTGCCGATCACCGCGACGATCAGCAGCACCACCGGGATCAGGCGGCGCGAGTTCCACAGCTTGGCCCCGAACGGCATCGGCGGGTCGCGCGGCGGCACCTTGTCCGGATTGAGCGCCGACCACAGCATCACGTAGCCCATGAAGAGCGCCATCAGCAGCATGCCAGGCAGGATGCCCGCCATGAAGAGCCGCGCCACGGACTGCTGCGCCGTCACCCCATAGACGATCATGATGATGGACGGGGGAATCATCAGGCCCAGCGTGCCCGAGCCCGCCAGCGTCCCCAGCATCATGCCCTCGTGATAGCCGCGCCGCTTGAGCTCGGGCAAGGCCATGCGCGCCACCGTGGCGCACGTGACCGACGATGACCCCGCCACGGCCGCCATCATGCCGCAGCCCAGCACGTTGACGTGCAGCAAGCGTCCGGGCATCCAGTTCACCCAGGGCGCAAGGCCCTTGAACATGTCCTCGGACAGGCGCGTCCGGAACAGGATCTCGCCCATCCAGATGAACAGCGGCAAGGCCGTCATCGCCCATGACCAGCTGGCATCCCAGATGGTCGAGACCACCAGCGAGCCCACCGGCGTGTCCGTGAACAGCACCAGGCCCAGCATGCTGATGGCCAGCAGCGACAGCGACACCCACAGTCCGCTTGCCAGCAGCAACAGCAGGGCCACCAGCATGACCAGGCCGGCCAGCAACGTTGTTGATTCACCCATTGTTTTCGCCTTCGGATGCCGGGCTCATTCGCCCAGCACCGCATCCTCGTTGCGTTCGTAGCCGGCCTTGCGGCCATGCGCCACCGCCCATGCGGCATCGAGCAGCGCCACGGTCAGGATGACCAGGCCCGCCGCCATGCCCGCCTGCGGAATCCAGAACGGAATCGCCAGCAGCCCCGGACTGATGTCGTTGAACTCATGCGACTCGAAGGCGAAGATCACGGCGTACACCGAGGTGTACGCCGCCAGCCCCGCGCCCACCAGGCAGCTCCAGAGTTCGAAGGCCTTGCGCGCCCGGCCTTCCAGCCGCGTCACCAGCAGACCGATGCGGATATGGCCGCCGTCGCGAAAGGTATAGGCCAGGCCCAGGAAGGTGGCCGCCGCCATGAAGAAGCCCGACAGTTCGGTGGCATCCGCAGTCATGCCCAGCATCCGGCCGAACACCTGCGCCAGCACCGCCAGCCCGATGCCCGCCATGAACATGGCCGCCGCCAGTCCGCTGGCCTTGTACAGGCCATTCAGAAAGGTGCGCATGGCTCAGTTCCCCGCCTGCTTCTTCATCCCCAGGTAATCGTCGAGCACCTTCTGCTGCTCGGGATTGGCCGTCTTGCGCCACTCGGCCATCATCGTCTCGCCGACCTCGCCCAACTGCTTCTGGATGGAGTCGGGCGCCTCGGACACCTCCATGCCATTGGCGCGCAGCGTGGCAATGGTCTCGTCGCCCGCCTTGCGGCTCATGTCGAAGCCGCGCCTGGATGCGCGCTCGCCCGCGGCCAGCACGATCTTCTGCAGGTCATCGTCCAGGCGCTTGAAGGCGCGGTCATTGACGATGACCATGTTCTTGTTGTGCAGCGTGCCCGTATACATGAAGTACTTCACGTTGTCCCAGGCCTGCGTGTCGATGCCGGTCTGCGCGCTGGTGAACAGGGAGTCGATCAGGCCGGTGGCGAAGGCCTGCGGCACTTCCGCGAAGGGCAGGATGGTGGCCTGGAAGCCCAGCATCTGCCCCATCTTGAGCGTGGGCTGGGAATAGATCCGCAGGCGCTTGCCCTTGAAATCTGCCGGCGACGCGACCGGCGTCTTGGTGTAGAAGCCCTGTCCGGGCCAGGCCACGTAGGTGATGGCGCGCAGATTGTGCCGCCCCAGGATCTTCTCGAAGTAGGGCAACTGCGCCTGCATCAACTGCCATGCCTCTTCATAGTTGCCGGCGATGTTGGGCAGGCCGTCCAGGACGTACATCGGGTCTTCGTTGCCATAGACGCCCAGGCGCACTTCGCCCGCCTGGATCTGCCCCGTCTGCACCGCGCGCTTGATCGCGTCGTGCTTGATCAGGGTGTCGTTGGGACGCAGGTCGATCTTCAGGCGCCCGCCGCTTTCCTTCTCGACCTCGCTGATGAACTGACGGATGTTCTGGGTGAAGAAACTGCTTTCCGGATACCCGGTGGCCATGGTCCAGGTGGTGTTGGCACCGGCCATTGCCGCCGGCAGCGCCAGCGTGAACGCAGCCGCCCATTTTGCAATTGCTCGCATGGTTGATTCCCCTTGTTTTAGTTGCCTTTATTGGCAGCGGTCCTGTGGACCTTCGATGGAAAAAATCGGTCAACCCATCGGCGCATCCTGATGCGATGCGCCATCGCCGCAAGCGGTCCTTCCTGCATGCCGGACACGCACGCCACCGGGCCGCCAGGCAATGCCGGCAGCCACAAGGACACGGGAAGACAGAGTGATGGAAGGGACGCCGCCGCGAACCCGGCACCTGGCGAAATGCCGCGCCAGGCTTGGCTTCCAGACAGGCATGAAGTTGTTGAACACAGTACGCATACGCCCTCGGGCCCGATGCCCAGACACCCTCGACTGCACCCTGGCGTGGCACGCGCCATGCCCCATTCCGGTGAACCACCTGCCTGTCCGGACAGCGTTTGCGGCGATGCAGCAAACACGCCACAGGCATGCAAATTCTTGCGCCGATTTCGCGGCACATCAAACAAGTAATACTTGTTCAAAAACGCAATTTCTTGGTTTTCAACCGTCACGCCCCAAGCGCATGATCACTGGCTGCAAGACCTGCCCTGCGCACGGCGCCGACGGCGGGTCGCGCGATGCAAACCCGACATCACGATAGGGAACACCATGCATAGAAACGGGGGAAAACTATTGGTCGACAGCCTGCTTGCACTGGGCGCGACCAAGAGCTTCGGCGTGCCAGGGGAAAGCTACCTGGCCGTGCTGGACGCACTGCACGACACGGCGGGGAAACTGGACTATGTCCTGTGCCGCAACGAAGGAGGCGCCGCCTTCATGGCGGCGGCCTACGGCAAGCTCACCCGCAGGCCGGGCATCTGTTTCGTCACGCGCGGGCCCGGCGCCACCAACGCCTCGATCGGCGTGCACACGGCCCTGCAGGACAGCGCGCCCATGCTTCTGTTCGTGGGCCAGGTCGGCACCGACATGAAGGGCCGCGAGGCCTTCCAGGAGGTCGACTATCGCGCGGCTTTCGGCGCGCTGGCCAAATGGGCGGTCGAGATCGACGACGTCGACCGCATTCCCGAGATCCTGTCGCGGGCATGGACCATGGCCGTGTCGGGCCGGCCCGGACCGGTAGTCATCGCCCTGCCCGAGGACATGCTGACCGCGCGCACCACGGTGGAACCGCTGCGCGGCCCCGTGCAGGTGCATGAGCCCGCGCCGGCGGAACGCCCGTTGCGGGCGCTGCGCGCCTATCTGACGACCGCGCGCAGGCCGGTCATCCTGCTGGGCGGCTGCAACTGGGAAGACCAGGGCACCGCGCCCATCCAGCGGTTCGCCGAGGCCTCCGACATCCCCGTCGTCGCCGTGTTCCGCTACCAGGACCAGTTCGACAACCACTCTCCCGTGTTCTGCGGCGAAGCCGGCGTGGGCATGAGCCCCGCCGTCAGGACGCTGCTGCGCGATGCCGACGTGATCCTGGCCATCAACAACCGATTCGGCGAGAACTCCACCGAAGGCTATACCCTGCTGTCGGTGCCGGAACCTGCGCAAACGCTCATCCACGTGCACGCCAGCGACCTGGAGCTGGGCAAGGTCTACCGGCCCGCGCTGGCCATCCAGGCCGGGCCCAACGCCTTCGCGCGCGCCCTGGGCGAGCTTGCGCCGGTGCAAGGCGGCTGGGCCGACTGGCGCGCCTCGGCCCGCCAGGCCTATGAAGCGGGCTTCGACCTGCCCGACCTGCCTTCGCCCGTGGACATGGGCAAGGTCTGCGCCCATCTGCGCGACACCCTGCCCGAGGACGCCATCCTGACCAACGGCGCAGGCAATTTCGCCGTGTGGCCGGGCAAGTTCTTCCGCTATGGACCGCGCGCGCGGCTGCTGGGCCCGCAATCGGGCGCCATGGGCTACGGCCTGCCCGCCGCCATCGCCGCCAGGCTCGTGCATCCGACGCGCACCGTGGTGTGCTTTGCCGGCGACGGGGATTTCCAGATGAACTGCGCCGAACTGGCCACCGCGCTGCAGGCCGACGCGCAGCCCATCATCCTGCTCATCAACAACGGCATCTACGGCACCATCCGCGCGCACCAGGAACGCCATTATCCCGAGCGGGTGCACGGCACCACCATGTCGCGCAACCCGGACTTCGTCACGCTGGCCCAGGCCTATGGCCTGCACGCCGAGCGCGTGCAGCACACCAGCGAGTTCGCGGCCGCCTTCGCCCGCGCGCGCGCCTCGCGCACCGGCGCGCTGCTCGACCTGGCCATTTCGCCCGAAGCCATCACCCCTCGCCAGACGCTGAGCCAGATGCGCCAGCAGGCGCTTGCCGCAAAGGAAACCACCTCATGATGGGTCAAGACATACGCCTGGGCGCCGACATTGGCGGCACCTTCACGGACGTCGCGCTCGACGTGCGCGGCACGCTCTATTCCACCAAGGTACTGACCAACCACGCCGCCCCGGAGCAGGGCATCCTCGACGCCATCGCCATCGTGGCGCAGGACGCCGGCATCGCGCTGTCGGACGTGGACCTGATCATCCACGGCACCACGCTGGCCACCAACGCGCTGATCGAGCGGCGCGGCGCGCGCACGGCCTTCGTCACCACCGAGGGCTTTCGCGACGTGATCGAGATGCGCACCGAGAACCGCTTCGAGCAATACGACCTGGGCATCGCGCTGCCGCCGCCGCTGATTCCGCGCGAAGACCGCTATACCGTGAAGGGCCGCATCAGCGCGCAGGGCGAAGTGCTCCAGCCGCTGGACGAGGAAGGCCTGGCCGCCATCGCCCAACGCATCAAGGCGGGCGGCTATGGCGCGGTGGCCATCGGCTTCATCCACGCCTACATGAACGACGCGCACGAGCGGCGCGCCCGCGACATCCTCGCGGCCCAGCTCGACCTCCCGATCTCGCTGTCGGCCGAGGTGTCGCCGCAGATGCGCGAGTTCGAGCGCTTCAACACCGTCTGCGCGAACGCCTATGTCCGGCCGCTGATGGCCAGCTACCTGAAGCGCCTGCAAAGCCGTCTCCTGGAAATGGGCGCGCGCTGCCCGGTCTACATGATCCACTCGGGCGGCGGCCTGATCTCGGTGGACACGGCCGCGCAGTTCCCGGTGCGTCTCGTGGAGTCAGGCCCGGCCGGCGGCGCGATCTTCGCCGCCGACATCGCGCGCCGCTTCGGCCTGGCGCGCGTGGTGTCCTATGACATGGGCGGCACCACCGCCAAGATCTGCCTGATCGAGGGTTTCCAGCCCCAGACGGCACGCACCTTCGAGGTCGCGCGCACCTATCGCTTCTGCAAGGGCTCGGGCATGCCCATCTCGATTCCCGTCATCGAGATGATCGAGATCGGCGCGGGCGGCGGCTCGCTGGCCTGGGTGGACGCGCTGGGACGCATCCAGGTGGGGCCGGAATCCGCGGGCTCCGAACCAGGTCCGGCCTGCTATGACCGGGGCGGCCAGCGTCCCGGCGTCACCGACGCCGACCTGCTGCTGGGCAAGCTCGATCCCGACAACTTCGCGGGCGGCAAGATCCGCCTGTCCGCCGACGCCTCCCGCGCGGCGGTGCTGAAGGACGTGGGCGAGCCGCTGCAGCTCGACGCCCAGGGCGCGGCCTTCGGCATCTGCGACGTCGTCGACGAAAACATGGCCAATGCCGCGCGGGTGCACGCCGTCGAGAACGGCAAGAACATCGCCGAGAACACCATGATCGCCTTCGGCGGCGCGGCGCCCCTGCACGCCGCGCGCCTGTGCGAGAAGCTCGGCATCGATCGCTGCCTGGTGCCCCGCGGCGCGGGCGTGGGCTCGGCCATCGGCTTCCTCAAGGCGCCTTTCGGCTACGAGGCCGTGGCGTCGCAGGTCTGCCGCCTGGCCGGCTTCGACAGCGCCGGCCTGAACACCCTGCTGGCGGACCTGAAACGCACCGCCGAAGGCTTCGTGCGCGAAGGCACCCAGGCGGAGGTCGGGCGCGAGATCACCGCCTTCATGCGCTATGCCGGCCAGGGCTGGGAGATCCCGGTCAGCCTGCCGGACCGGGAGTTCAGCCCGGCGGACGAGGCCATGATCGAGGCCGCCTTCCGTGAGCGCTATGCGCAATTCTTCGGCCGCGCGGTCGAAGGCCCCGCCATCGAGTTCGTGACCTTCTCGGTCAAGGTGCAGGAGATCCATCCCGAAGGCACGCGCCAGCCTCTCGTCGACCAGGGCAAACCCGTCGGCGCCAGCGTCCGCCGCAAGGTCTTCGACCCCGCGCTGGGCAGCGAGCAGGACAGCGCCATCGTCGAACGCGACGCGCTGTCGGCGGGCGACCGCGTCAGCGGTCCGGCCATCATCGTCGAACGCGAAACCTCCACCGTCCTCACCTCCCCCTTCGACGCCGTCGTGCAAGCCGACGGCACCTTGCTGCTCGTACGCAAAGGACACTGAGCCATGAGCCAGATAGACGAAATCCGTATGCAGGTCATGTGGAACCGCCTGATCTCCGTCGTCGAGGAGCAGGCGCTCACGCTCCTGCGCACCGCCTTCTCGACCTCCGTGCGCGAAGCGGGCGACCTCTCCGCCGGCGTCTACAACGCGCGCGGCGAGATGCTGGCCCAGGCGGTCACCGGCACGCCCGGCCACGTCAACACCATGGCCGAGGCGGTGCGCCACTTCATCGACGAGATCACGCCGGCGCGCATGTATCCCGGCGACACCTACGTGACCAACGACCCCTGGAAAGGCACGGGCCACCTGCACGACATCACCATGGTCACGCCGTCCTTCCGCGGCGAGGTGCTGGTGGGCTTCTTCGCCTGCACGGCGCACGTGGTGGACGTGGGCGGGCGCGGCTTCGGCGCCGACGGCAAATCGGTGTACGAGGAAGGCATCCAGATCCCCATCATGAAGTTCGCCGAGCGCGGCGACGTGAACCAGGACCTGATCCGCATCCTGCGCGCCAATGTGCGCGAGCCCAACCAGGTGATCGGCGACTTCTATTCGCTGGCCGCCTGCAACGACGTGGGCCATCGCCGCCTGATGGAAATGCTGGACGAGGTGAAGCTGCCCGACCTGGAAAGCCTGGGCGCCTTCATCCTGGCCCGCACGCACGCCGCCACCCTGGCGCGCATCGCCAAGCTGCCGCGAGGCACCTGGGCCAACGACATGATGACCGACGGCTACGACGAGCCCATCAAGCTGGCTGCCGCGGTCACCATCGCCCAGGACGGCGTGAACGTCGACTTCACGGGGTCCTCGCCCACCAGCCGCTGGGGCATCAACGTGCCGCTGATCTATACCAAGGCCTATGCGTGCTATGCGATCAAGTGCGTCGTGGCGCCGGACATCCCCAACAACGCGGCTTCGCTGGCGCTCTTCAACGTCTCCTCGCCACCCAACGTGCTGAACGCGCTGCGACCGGCCCCGGTGTCGGTGCGGCACGTGATCGGCCACATGGTGCCCGACCTGGTGCTGGGCGCGCTGGCCCAGGCCCTGCCCGGCCAGATCCTGGCCGAAGGCGCCGGCGCGCTGTGGAACGTGCACATCTCGGTGCGTCCCGCCGCGGGCCGGCAAGGCCGCCGCGCCGAGGTGCTGATGTTCAACTCCGGCGGCATGGGCGCCCGGCCCGGCCTGGACGGCCTGTCGGCCACCGCCTTCCCGTCGGGCGTGCACACCATGCCCATCGAGGCGACCGAGCACACCGGCCCCATCGTCGTCTGGCGCAAGGAGCTGCGTCCCGACTCGGGCGGCGCGGGCCGCTATCGCGGCGGACTGGGGCAGGTCATCGAGATCGCCCCCGCCGACGGCCACGAGTTCGACTTCTCGGCCATGTTCGACCGCATCACCTCGCCGCCGCGCGGCCGCGACGGCGGCGCTGCCGGTGCGCCGGGCAAGGTCGCGCTGGACGACGGCACCTTGCTGCGGCCCAAGGGATGGCAGCACGTGCCCGCCGGACGGCGGCTGGTGCTGAACCTGCCGGGCGGCGGCGGCTTCGGCGACCCGGCCCGACGCGCCGAGGACGCGCGCACGCAGGACCGCGTGCGCGGCTACGAGACCGGGGGCCAGTCATGAGCCTGATCGCGCAACGCCTGTCCGCCATCAAGCCGTCCGCGTCCATGGCGGCCTCGCTGGCCGCCCGGGAACTGGCGGCCACCGGGGTCGACGTGATCGACCTCAGCCTGGGCGAGCCCGACTTCGCGCCGCCCGCGCACATCATCGACACGGCCTTTCACGCGGCGCGCCAGACACGCATGCTGTACACGCCCGCCGCGGGCACGCCCGCGCTGCGCCACGCCGTGGCCGCCAAGTTCGCGCGCGAGAACGGCCTGGCCTACGCCATCGACGAGATCGCGGTCGCAGGCGGCGCCAAGCAGGTCATCTTCAATGCCCTCATGGCCACCGTGGACCCGGGCGACGAGGTCATCCTGCCCGCGCCCTATTTCGTGTCCTACCCCGAGATGGTCAAGCTGCTGGGCGGCATCCCCGTCACCCCGGCCTGCGCCGCCGAACACGGTTTCCGGCTGACGCCCGAGATCCTGGAAAGCGCCATCACGCCCCGCAGCAAATGGCTGTTCCTGAACCTGCCCGGCAACCCCTCGGGCGCCACCTACAGCCAGGCCGAGCTGCGGGCGCTGGGCGACGTGCTGGCACGGCATCCGCACGTGCACATCCTGTCGGACGAGATCTACGAGCACATCATCTTCGACGGACGCTCCTTCGTCTCCTTCGGCCTGGCCTGCCCCGACCTGCGCGATCGCAGCCTGATCGTCAACGGTGTCTCGAAGGCCTATGCCATGACGGGCTGGCGCATCGGCTATGCGGCCGGGCCGCGCGCGCTCATCGCCGCCATGTCCAAGGTGCAGAGCCAGTCCTGCACGGCCGTCTGCACCGTGGCGCAGATCGCCGCCCAGGCCGCGCTGGAAGGCCCGCAGGACTGCGTCGCCGAGTATCGCGCCGCGTTCGAGCGCCGGCGCGACCTGGTCGCGCAGGGCATCGCCGGCATCGACGGGCTCACCCTGGCGCCGCCCGAAGGCGCGTTCTATGCCTACATCGGCTGCGCGGCGTTGATCGGCGCCACGACCCCACAGGGCGACACCCTGGCCGACGACGTCGCCGTCAGCCGCCACCTGCTCGCGCAGGCGCACGTCTCGTCGGTGCCCGGCACGGCTTACGGCCTGTCGCCATTCTTCCGTATCTCCACCGCGGCCTCCGATGCTACGCTTGCCGAGGCACTCCGCCGCATCGACACCGCTGTCGCCTCCCTTACCCGGCCACCACGAAGATGACCCGCAGCCCGCGCCTGCCCCCGCTCAACGCCCTGCGTGCTTTCTGGGTCGTCATGCGGCACGGCAGTTTCCGCGGGGCCGCCGAGGAGCTGCTGATCAGCCCGCAGGCCGTCAGCCAGCAGATCCAGCTGCTGGAGGAAAGCCTGAAGATCACGCTGTTCCGGCGCCGGGGCCGGCTGATCGAACCCACCGACCAGGCGGCCCTGCTCGCGCCCTTCGTGCAGGCGGGCTTCGACGAGCTGACCGAAGGCGTGCAGCGCGTGACGCGCGCCAGCAGCCGCAAGCGCATCAACATCAACGTCAGCCCCTACTTCGCCATGCACTACCTGATGGCCAGGCTGGAACGCTTCTCCAAGCAGATGCCCGATGCCGACCTGCGGCTCACCACCATGGTGACGCTGCCGGACTTCACCGCCGACGAGGTCGACGTGTCGATCCAGTGGGGCTTCGGCGAATGGAAGGACCTGGACACCACGCTGCTGGTGCGCGACCCGAAGATCATCTGCTGCACGCCCGCGCTGGCCAGGACCATCCACGCGCCCGAAGACCTGCTCACGCACACCCTGCTGCATCCAGTCATGGCGCGCGGCCTGTGGAACACCGTCCTGCAGCACCTGGGCATGGATGTCACCCTGCAGACCGGCAGCCTGCAACTGCTGGACGCCGCGACGCTGCGGCGCGCCGCCATCGCCGGCATGGGCGTGGGCCTGGTCTCGGACCTGCACGCGCACGCCGACCTGGCCGCGGGCCGGCTGGTGGCGCCGCTGGGCGTGGACGCGCTGGACGGCATGGACCCTGCGCAGATGCCAGGCTTCTACCTGGTGCTGCCGCGCTCGCACAAACGGGTCGCGACGATCGAAGCCTTCAGCCGCTGGGTCAAGGCCGAGCGCTGGGACCAGGAACCCGTCTGCGATTTCGATACCGATTGCGTGTGACGGCCACGCCCCGGCGGGCACGCCGCCGTCGGACTAGCGGACGCGGCGCGCGCCCGCCTTCGCGGGCCGGCTGCCCGTCTCGGCCAGACGCGAGGGGTCGCCCAGGCACTCGATCAGCAGCTCGGTCAGCACCCGCAACTTCCTGGCCGGATGCGCACCCGGCGGACGAATGACATACACCCCCGCGGGCGGCGGCGGATAACGCGTCATCACCGCCACCAGCCTGCCGTCCGCCACATAGGGATCGGTGACCGGATCCGGCACCCAGGCAATGCCCAGCCCTGCCGCGGCGGCCGCCGCCAGCGCCGCGCCGTTGTCGGCCTTGAAGCGTCCCTGCGGCCGTACCGAGACGATGCGCTCGCCATCCATGAACTGCCAGGTTTCGGTGCCCTGCGTGACCGCCTGGTGCGCCTCGACCTGGTCCGGCGTCTCGGGCGCGCCATGCGCCGCGATGTAGTCCGGACTGGCGACCAGCTTGCCGTACAGGGGCGCCACGCGCCGGGCGACCAGGTTGGAATCAGGCAGGTAGCCGACGCGGATCGCGCAATCGAAACCTTCCGCGATGAGATCGACGAAACGATCGCTGTACGACGTATGGATGTGGAGCTGCGGGTGCCGCCGCGCCATTTCCGCCAGGATGTTCGCGAAGAGCGTCGGGCCCAGCGACAGCGGCGCAGCCACGCGCAGGCGGCCGCACAGTTCGCCGTCGGGCACGATCGTTTCCCTGGCCTCGTCGATCTCGGCGCATACCCGGGCGGCGTGGTCGCGGAACACGGCGCCGGCCTCCGTCAACGCCGCACCGCGGGTGGTGCGCGCCAGCAGTTGGACGCCCAGCGCCGCTTCCAGCTTGACGAGCCGCCTGCTGACGATGGACTTGGACACGCCCAGCCGGCGCGCGGCCGGCGACACGCCGCCCGCATCAGCCACTTCCACGAATGTCCGCAGGTCTTCGATATCCATTTGGCGTTCCAGTTTTCGCGACACAGCGTAGCACGGCATACCGGTACCGCCGCGCAAACTGGAATGCCAGAATCCTCGGGACGCCGCCGTGCATGGCGCGGCGCTCATGGCACCCCTGCCTCATCCGCAACATCGACAAAGGATGCATCAATGACCTTCCGCAATGGCCTGGATTCGCTGCTTCGCCCCGAAGACTCCGTACTCGTCCTGATCGACCACCAGCCCTACCAGCTCGCGAACGTGAACAGCCACGAGCCGCAAATGGTGATCAACAACACGGCAGGCCTGGCCAAAGCCGCCAAGGCCTTCGGCGTGCCCACCATCCTGACCACCGTGATCGCGGCGCAGGGCGGCCACCTCTTCCCGCAGATCACCGAGGTGTTCCCCGGCCAGGAAGTCATCGACCGCACCCTCATCAACACCTGGGAAGACAAGAAGGTGGTGGACCTGGTCAAGGCGACGGGCCGCAAGCAGTTGATCATCGCCGGCCTGTGGACCGAAGTCTGCGTCGCGATGCCGGCGATCCAGGCGCTGGGCGAAGGCTGGGACGTGACGGTTGTCACCGATGCCTCGGGCGCCGTCTCGGTCGAGGCCCACCAGGTGGCCATCCAGCGCATGATCGCCGCCGGCGCCAACATGATGACCTGGCTGGCGGTGGCCGCCGAATGGCAGCGCGACTGGGCCCGCACCGAGCAGGCCGTCGCCCTGACGGACGTGATCAAGCAGCACGCCGGCGGCAGCGGCATTGCCTTCCTGTGGGAGCAGCAGCTGCTGAATACGCCGGTGCCGAACAAGGCGGGTTGAGGCCGCCTGCCCCGCGCATCGGCGCCACGAGGCTGACCGATGGCCGGCAGGAAAATGGCAAGGCCCTGGTGCGTGGCACCAGGGCCTTGTCGCAGGCCTCGACGGGCGGGGCGCTCAGAACTGCATCTGGGCGGAGAACGCCACGCTGCGGGGCGGCCCCACGTAATAGCTGTTGATCCAGTAATTGCGGTCGGCCAGGTTGTTGACGTTCAGCCGCAAGGTCAGCGGCTTGCCCGACACCTTGGTGGCGTAGCGCAGGCCGACGTCCGCCGTCGTGAACGAGGGCAGGCGGCTGGTGTTCGCATCGTCGGCCCATTGCTTGCCGGTGTAGTAGATACCGCCGGTCAACGCCAGGCCCGGCACCTCGGCGAAGGCGTATTCCGAGTAGAGCTTCGCAACCGTGCGCGAAACGTTCATCGGCATCTTGCCGTCAAGCGCCGACTGCTTGACCTTGGCATCCAGCCACGTCAGGCCGCCGAAGACCGTGACGCGCTCGCTCACCTTCCCCGACGCCGTCAGTTCCAGCCCCCGGTGTTGCTGGCGGCCATCCTGCGTATAGGTGTTGCCACCGTCGATGAACTCGTAGGCCTTCTCGATATCGAACAGCGCGGCGGTCAGCAAGGTGCCGCCCACGCTGGCCTTGACCCCGATCTCCTTCTGCTTGCTGACCATGGGCGCCATGATCTGGTCCCGGTTGGACGCCTCTTCGGGCGCCACGCCGCCCTGCTCCAGGCCTTCGATATAGGTCGCGTACGTCGTCAGCCAGGACAGCGGCTTGTAGCTCAGCGAGACCGACGGCGAATTGCGACGCTGGTCATAGTCGGGCTGCGTGCGAACGCCCTGCGCGTTCAGGCTGCGCGTGCGGATCCGGCTGTGGTTCACGCCGGCGATCAGCGTCCACTGGTCCCCGAACTCGATCACGTCGCCCAGGAACAGGTTCTGGTTCTCCATCTTGCCCGCGTAATACGGCCGCGACGCGGTGTCGGGGAACACGGGCTCCGGCCGATGCACGGGCGCACTGCGCGGGAACGGTCCCAGCCAGCCGGTGTTGGGACTGTCCGGCGTGGCCCAGCTCTTGTCCGAATAACCGTAATAACCCAGGGTCAGGCGATGCGACAGGGGACCGGTCTCGAGATCGATGTCCGCCATCAGCGTGGCGGCCTGGTATTCGTTCTTGGTGCGGCCGGAACGGATCGCGATCTGGTAGTACTCGTCATTCGGGCGGCCCGAGTTCATGGTGTGGTCCTGCACCGGCCGGTCGTGATATTCCCGCATCACGCTGCCGCGCAGGGTGATGCGGTCGCTGGCCTGGTAGGTCAGCTTGCCCATCAGGCGGGTCTTCTCGAATTCGTCGCGGATCCAGGGCTGCGACCACTGCTTGCTCGCGTCCGGCACCGGCGTGCGGCTCACGCCCGGCCGATAGGTCCAATAGGCGCTTGCGCCTTCGGTGCGATAGCGGTGGTAGCTGGCGTTGACCTCGGCCAGCAGCCTGTCGGTCAACTGCCAATCCAGGGCGCCGCTGATCAGCGTGCGGTCGACCTTCTGGTCGTCGATGGCCGTGCTGCCGTCCTGGCGCACGACGTTCAAGCGATAGCCCGCGCGCCCTTGCGCGTCGATACGACCGCCGAAATCGCCATGCGCGTAGTACTGGCTGCCGCCATAGTTGCCCACGGTCAGGCTGTTCAGGCGCTCCAGGGTGGGACGCTTGTACACATAGTTCACCATGCCGCCCGGCGAGGCCGCGCCATACATGAAGCCGGACAGGCCGCTCAGCACTTCGACGCGCTCCTTGTCCTCCATCGACGTGGCGAAACTGTTGGGGCGGCGCAGGCCGTCCTCGGCGGTGTCATAGGTGCCGAAGCCGCGGATGCGCACCATGGGTGCCCAACCGGTCATCTGCGGCGTCGTGCTCTGCGTGGTGGGGTTGATGCGGAACACGTCATCGGGCGATTGCGCCTGGATGTTGGTGATCAGGTCGCGCGGCACGACGGTGATCGCATAGGGCGCATCGCGAATATCCATCGCGCCCAGCGTGCCCAACGACGACACCGTGCGCACGCGGTAGCCCTCGGCCTCGCCGCCTTCCTGCTGCAGCGCCGCGCCAGGCGGCAGCGTGTTGCCCAGCACCGTCACCGGCTTGAGCTGGGTGACGTCCGAGCGGTTGAGCGTGACCTCCCTGCCTTCGCGCCGATAGTCCACGGGCTGGCCGGCCAGCAGCCGCGCCAGGGCCTGGTCGGGGGTCAGCCTGCCTTGCAGCGCCGGGGCGCGCAGGCCCGAGACCGCCTCGGGCGCATAGAACACCTGCAGGCCGGTCTGGCGTCCCAGCTGGATAAGCGCCGCATCGAGGGATTGCGCCGGGATGTCGAGGAAGACGGCAGCTTCCTGCGCATGGATGGCCGGGCTGTGGAACGCCGTCAGGCACAGGGCCGCCGGCAGGGTCAGGTGCGCGCGCAGCAGGGCACGCCGCGCCGCCTGGCGCCAACGTGCGTCTGGGAAAAAGGAGGTCACGATAAAGGTCGTCCTGGTTGGGTCGGTCACACGAGAGGGATGGACCCCTTTGGCCAAAGGGACGAGCAGGGTCGGCGCTTGCCGCCGGCCATGCCCGTCCTGTAGACGCCTGGCGCGTCGCAAGTCCTGAATGGATCGCGGCCACGAATTTGAAACAAGATGAAACTTGAAACGAAACACGCAGGTGATCCCCCGCGGATGGCGCGGACTCAGCGCGGCAGGATGTCCACGGTGCCGGCCGTTCCAGCCTGGACGGAGACCGGCAGGATGCGCGGCAAGGCGGCAAGCAGCGCCTTGGGATTGGCCGTGTCGAAGATGCCCGACACGCGCAGCGCCGCAAGCCGGGGCTCGGCGAAACGCGGCCGCAGCGGGTCGGGCAAGTAGCGGTTCATCTCGGCAAGCGCCTGCGGCAAGGGGGTGTCGCGAAAGACGATGCGCCCATCACGCCACGCGATGGCGGCCTGCACGTCCAGATCCGGCGTGGTGGACGCCGCGTCCGCATAACGGGAACCCTGGCCCGCCGTCAGCAGCGCGCGCTGCCTGTTCCACCAGGGGCCGCGCTCGACGCGGACCGTGCCGCCGGCGACGGCGACGCTGAAGGCATCGCCCTCCCGGCGCACATTGAACTGCGTGCCCAGCACCGTGACCCGCCCCGTTCCCGCATCGACAACGAAGGGCCGGCCAGCGTCACGGGTCACGGTAAAGAACGCCTCGCCCTCCTCCAGCCAGATCCGGCGCTGCCCGGCGTCGTACCGCACCCGCAAGGCGCTGCCGCTGTTCAGCGACACCAGGCTGCCGTCGGGCAGGGAAAGCTCCTGGCGCTCGCCGCGCGCCGTCGCGATGCTGCGCGCGTATTCCTCGGGCAAGGGCCAGAGCTTCACCCCCACCAGCGCCGCGGCAGCCGTCGCGCCCATGCCCGCGCCCAGCGCCAGCCAGCGGCGGCGGCTGGGCAGCGACGGCGCTCGGTACGCCCGGCCCAGCCGGGCCTGCTGCGCCGCATCCAGCGTTCCCGCCGCCTGCCACAAGGCCTCGATCTCGGCGTACTGCCGCGCATGCGCGGGATCGGCCGCCCGCCACGCCTCGAATTGCGCGCGCTCGCCCGCGCTGGCCTCGCCCGATTGCAGCCGGGCAAACCAGTAGGCGGCGCGATCACGCGCATCGTCCGAGGGCGGAAGGGAAGTCGAGGTCATCGGGTCAAGGCGCGTGCGTCAACTGCCCATGCGATCCTGCAGGTGTCTCATGGCCCGCATCATATGGCGTTCCACCATATTGCGCGACACGCCCAGGCGCTCGGCGATCTCGCCATTGCTCAACCCGTCGAAGCGCCTCAGGCGGAAGGCTTCCTGGCAGGCCGGCGGCAGCTCGCACAAGGCATCGGTCAAGCGCTCGGCCAACTGGCGGGCCTGGTAGTGCGCCTCGGCGCTGGCGGCAGCCGGATGCTCCGGTTCCGCCAACTCGTGCAGGGCTTGCGCCTGGCGCACGCGCTGCGCGCGATGCAGGCTGACGAGCCGATTGGCGACGCTGCGCCGCAGATAGGCCGAAGGGTCCTCCAGGGCACTGCCAGCGCGCTCCAGGCAGCGCAGCGCGGCATCCTGGGCGGCATCCTCGGCATCATGCCGGTTGGCGCCACCACGCGCCCAAAGCCGCGCAAGCTTGCGGTATTGCGCAAGCCATACCGGTTCGGCTGGCGGGACGGACGACATCGGAAAGCGGGCTCATCGGGATAGCATTGCGGACCCGCGATTATTGCCAATCATTCTCATTTCATCAATGGCCGTCGTGCCATGGCACCACCCGAGCCAGGCTGGCAGCCAGTTCAAGCGCCGGCGCGGGCCAGCCTGAACCTCAACGCTTGTTGCTGACCTTGCACCGCGCGATGAAAGTGCCGCCGGTGGCATCGGCCCGGGCGTTGGCGGGGCCGTGCAGCGAGGCCAGGAGGAGACCCTTGGTGGGATAAAGGGAATAGACCATGATCTCCGGCCCGTCGGGCACGAGGAAGGTGATCAGGGCAGGCCGGGCATCGATGACGTCGGCGAGCTGTTCGCCAGGCGGCTCGGCGGAATCGGCGGATGTGTGGCGGACAGTGCCCTGCTCGGGCCGGGTGCTGTCCCACACCAGCGTCCAGGTGCTGTTGCCGTAGCCGGCCTTCTCCTGCACGGGCTGGGACTTGCCCGCAGGCACATGGAAGAAGGTGCCTTGCGGATTTGCGCATTCAGCACTGAGTTGCACGGCCTGGGCGGTACCGAGCGTGGCGACGGTGAGGCCGGCAGTGAACAGCGAACGAAAGAGAATACGGCGCATGGCAAAACTCCTGTAACGCGCGGGCAGGTGGATCGGAGGGAGACGGTACCACCCCCCTCCTGCCCCTTGCGGGTCAACAAGGCCTTCACGCTGAAGGAAATCGACGTCGACGTGTCGCGATCGGCCACCGTCGGCCTGAGCTACGGCGACCAGTACAGCAACGGCAACCGAGGGCTCGCGCAGGCTCCCTGCACGTGCGCTGGCGCTTCTGACGCCGTCGGTCGGGCCGATGCCGACCGCGCAGCCGCTTGCCTAGAAAGAAAAGCCCCGCGGACGACGCTTGGTCCAGTCAATCTGAATGTGGTTGTAGTGCCGCTAGGGAGGAGGCTAATCTCTCATTCCTTCTACGTCCTGCTCCGTTGCAGGAAGGCCTTCATTTTCTGAATCAGCGCACCTCGCGCTGCATTGAACGATCACGTCAGCACACGAAATCGCGAGTGCCGATACTTCGGCCGGTACCTGCAGGAAAAGCAAAACCTACGTAATTCTGTTCATTCCCAGGTCGCACCTTTCCCCTATTTTCTAGTTTGGCTAGCGATCGGGCGGTTTCATCTTGCCATCGCTGGTCGGCAAGAAGCCGCCTGCAATCGGCATCGGGACCCGTTACCCGATCCCGTCACGCAGTCAGGTGATATCGACCGGTTCCAGGCCACCGGAGCCGTGCCAAACGAAGCCAATCCAAACGCACTGGAAATCGGAGATCAGCATGAACCTGCCTCGTCTTTTGGTTGCCTTGACGGCGGCCTTTGCATTGCATGTAGGAACCGCGGCTGCCACGCCTATTTATAGCGACGACCCCGAAGTTGAGGGCTTGCGCCAGATGGTCTGCGCCGCCAAAGGCGGCGTCGACATCACGAACCAGGGCACCCTGACCCTGGGTGGCGATGTCTCTTCGGCAGTGGTGTGCGCGGGCGCTGCGGAACCTGCAGCGGCTGGAACTACGGTAACGCCCACCGTCGACGTTCAACCGCTCGCACTGTGCGGGCAGTTCAGTTCGGTCTGCGCATCGCTGTACCCGCCCTCGGGCACGTACACCATCACGAGCAGCAACCCGACGTTCACGACGTCATGCTCGGCCGACGTGAACGTGCGCTCGCGCCCGGGTGGTGGCACCAGCACAGGCACCTCGACCCTTAACTGCCGGGCCTATACGCCAGGCGGCAGTGCGGTGGGGTGCAATGTGAACTGGTCCGGGCCTTCGTCGTTCCCGGTTGGCGTGCGCGCCAATGTGTCCGTCAGTTTCACCTGCCTTGTGGCGGGCCCGGGTTCGCGCGGCACCGTCGCAGACTTCTCGTATCAAGACGCCACGTATGGCGCTGTGCGCGCAGACGGCCAGCAGACGAGCAGCCTGACCATCGTGCTGCAATAAGGGCAGTCGCCTGACACAGACACGTCATCAGGCTTGGGCGCAACCGGCCTATACTCATTTTACAAACCCGGTTGCGCCCTCTGCGAGCCGTCTCCTACGAGGAATCCGCCATGTCCGCTACGCTTGCTCGCCTCACCGCGCTGGTGCTGGGGATCGGCCTGACCTCATTGGCCGCTGCGCAAACTTTGACACCTGCACCATCGGATAACGAGGCAGTCCCTTCCTGCATCGACGTGCAAGTCGGCAGTGCTCGTAGCGTCTCCTATGATTGCCTGGCGCAAAGGATGGCGCCTCCCGAGAAAAAGCCCGGTCACCCAGATATACCGAACCCTGCCCTGGCTTCTGAGCGTGTCACGCGCCTGCCGCCGACGCAAACGGGTCTTTTCACCAGCCTGCACCAGATGCTGATTTCTGGCGTCAAGCGGGACAAATAGCCTTCTCGCCGTCACAAGAACCTTCTGCCTAGCCACGCGAAGCGTCACCGTGCGTCCACAGTCAGACCCATGAGAAAACAAATGCAGATGCTCCCCCGGTACGGCGTAGCCACAATTACCTACTTACTGCTCGCCGGTTGTGCGACATCTTCTGACGCCGGAAGCGTGGCGCCCGCCTCCTTGGTCAAGGTCCAATGCACGACGTCCAGCACCAGCGATCTTGGACCGTGCCAGGCACGCGCGAGCCAGCTATGCGATGGCACGGCCCGCTTGCGCGGCATCGATTCGCGTTCAGACGCCGGCAGCACTGGGCCGACCGGCAAGTACCAGCTCTACCACATCAGCGCCAGCTATGAGTGCATAAAACGAGAGACCCAACCGGCAAGCTGAGGCCCAGGCGGCAAGCGCCGTCACGACGCGGCCGAGCAGGCAAATCTCCGCCGCCCGGCGCGGCGGGGGAATTGCGCGCGCCGGCTTGAGGACTCTGCGGGCGCGCCCGTCCGGGCGACCGCGTCACCAGTGGAAAGTTTGTAGGCTTTCTCCCCGGGCTTGGCTTGGCGCAACTGGATGTCTGTGAGCGTGGCGAGCGCGCCGATGCGCGTGTTCTCCCGCTGGCATCTGGGGCGGGTGACGGCGAAACGTCGTTTGTACCAGCAAAAATACCAGCAAAAGCCGTGAGCCATCCTGAGACAACGTGGGGCAAAGAAAAACCCGCACAGCCAAGGCTGGTGCGGGTTCTGAGGCGACGTGAGACTACGTGCGCAATAATTCTTGGCCAGAGGGGGATTCCTATTGTGGTGGAAAAGCCGCGTAAATTCTGACTTTTTGCATCTGCAGTGGACACAGATACCCCCAAAACTACCCCCAAAAAAGAATGGATTCGCCCGGCAGCCATCGGACATTTGGTCCCACTTGATCGCGCACCATCCAGCGGGGTCAAGTCACCAAGAAAGGCTGTATCGTGCTTTTTCAAGGACATGGCTCAGACTGAAATTCCTCTTTGTAAGCGTAGAGAACATCTAATGCGGTTCTGGGATCGGACGGAAGCGTTGGGCATTTTTTGTCCCACTCCAAAAGGTCACTAGTCGATAGATTTGTCAAATGACCCGTATTAACAGGGTATCGAATGTCTAGCGACTCCATAGCCGCGTCATACGTGGCCCCTCCCTTAATCAGATGCTCGTCCTCTCTATGAGCCTGTATCGAGCGGCGTCGGATCACTTGCGTGACCATGAGCTCTGTATAGAGCCACGGGGATGCTGTGGTGCCCGACGACTCAATAAAACCCTTGGTAGAGATGGAGTTCGGCGTATTGACAAAGAAAACACACTCGGTCGAGTCGACTATCCGCATCAGCGAATTGCTGAGCATCAAGTGCACATGCGCAGTGGATCTGTTGCGCTTCTGATAGTTGTACGTTTCGGTTTCTCTATCCCAGCAGTGTTCTTTGTCTATCGCTTTGAGCAACTTTTCGGCGTAACCCCAAGCGCATGAGTCTACAAATGCTGTGAGTCCAAACTGCTCGCTGAGCCAACCGGAAAGCCCTATCGCCTGATCGCTGTCCTTGTGCGAGTGAGAGATAAACACATGCGGCCTAAGGTTGGGGAACCATTCAGCCATGATCCTCTCAGCGAGAAGATTTCCTTCGGCGTCTCTGAAGGAATCGAGACTCTCCTGCACAAGTTTTCGGTGATTTTCAAATACACGCTTGCCGGTTGCAATCGTCGAAGCGCCCGCAAACTGACTGGGATTGATATTTAAATTGAAACCACGATACATTTTCTTGCCTTTTCCCATCCGTACAAGAAGATTGAATGAATAGCTCGGATCAGACTGACCCTCATGGAAACAACGGAGATCTCGGTTGCAGCCTATGCAGCGTACTGACCTGCTTCAGAAATTCCGTTTGACCACCGTAACTCGGGTGTCTTACTTTCACTACGGGGAGTGCCATCGGAGCAACGAGTGCCGCAGCTAAAGCGGCATCGTTGCCGATGGCGACTAAGCGACGCGGCCGTAGCAAATCTATTAGAAGCTTTAGAAGCACTTTACCGGCCTCACGCTCCCGCGAATTATGCGTTCGATTTGAAAATGGATCGTTGACCTCGTGCGGATGCAAAGGGAAGACATTCCACAGAAAGATCCGGTCTTCAATTTGGCTAAGGACATCCCAAATGACAGCCGCAGTACGCTCTGCAACCAGCCCGCCCTTGGTTGAGCGCTCCATAGGAAGATTCCAGCGCTGTATATGTTGCTGCAAATGCACGTCATCCGTTAGAGCCAAACCGGTGCGCCGTCCCCCCCGGTAGCCCAAGTCTCGCCCAATCCAAATGGCATCTACAGGAGCATGAGAAGCTTGCTCTATCATTGCCGATAACAACCTAGCTCTACGTCGGGGTGCATCAGCGCGGTCATGCACCGGACAGCGATCTACATACGGGTTAAAACAGTTATCAAACCGCAATGACGCCACGGCATCGACAAAGGGGTGTTGCTTCATTGAGGGGTCCAGTCCAGACGCTCGTACCTCACGGTCCGCATCACACGATCGCCAACTATCCATCCGCCTTGAGCCGCACGGATCTTTCGAAAGACGTCATAGCCTTGAATTATGGCTCTTTCCCAGAGCTTGAGCGGACACTGAGCGACCTCATAGCCCTTAACAAAATCGCCGATTGACTTAAGCAAGCCTAACGAAACGCGATCTTGACCTTCAAAGAAATCCAGGTCTTTCGCCTGCGTAAAAAGCCAGGCAGCCACTCCTTCTTCAACAACGATCGCCCGACCACTGTCTTGCTCTTCATCATAAGCTGGAGCACTCTTTCGTTTGTGCTTTATAAGAGCGCGCATAACGGGAGACCAATGCAGGATCGCTGCGTGTGCAAAATGAAAGACGTCGTGGAACCTATAACCATCAGGATCGCCGATATTGTCAGTTAAAGGATCGCCAATGAAAACACCGTTCCACTGCAAATAGCTCTTGCCGTTCGAGCGTTGCTGGATACGAATCGCGAAACTCCGTGGCAGTTGCTCCTCTATGCCGAACGCTTCATCAAAGTCTATCAACTCGCTAGGCTCTGGCTCGACAAAAGCACTTCTCGCCTTAGCTAAATTACTATGAACAACCTCCGAGAAGCGCAAACGGGTGCCGTGCAAAGCTTCCAGATAAGCACGAGTGAAAGATAGCAAGCTCGCACGATCCGGCATATCCTCGAGTAATGCGGCAGTAGAGCGACCTAGTTGGAAAAGTCGAGCATCCAAGTCAGCCACAGAAGCAGGTAGCGCAACCGTGGCACAGACCCCTCCAGCGATATCACTGGCGATACTTACGGTTCTGTAGCCATCTCCTGTAGATGCCTCGGCAAAAAGTCTTTCTAATTCAATACCAAGTCGCCGGCAAAGTGCCGCCAAGTACCAAAGTGCATCACCGAACTCTTCATTTGCCGCACTTTCATATCCAGGAAAGCGGTCACCATCGCGCTTGTGCTTTTTAGCTGTGGCCATGATGCCGCCGACTTCGCCATAAAGGCCAAGCAGCACTGGACGTAGGTCTTGCTGGTCAAGAACATCGGTTGGCGCAATTACGGCAGCGTACTCCGACAGAGAGATAGACCCAGAAGACCGTCTCATTTATTTCTCCTCAAACTGAGCCACTCAAACGGCACGCTCTGAAAACCACCGACACCAAGGCTCTCCAGCCAATTTTCAAATGCCGTAGTAAGCACCGCATCATCAAACTTGGAGTGCCCAATTCCGACCTTGCATAGGGAACGTCCTAAGGCATCCCGTAGATCTGGAATTGGGGGACCATCACCGCCGAAGTAAACAAATTGCCGACTGATTAGCACCCGATCTACACTAGTATCACGGTTTATGTGGTCCAAATCGGCGCTACCATCTTCGCGGCTGTGAAAGGAGTCGCGCTGTTGCCACTGTGCCCCGGGCCCCATCCGAAGGTAGATATTGTCACCACAGCTTTGCTTGCGGCTTCCTCGGCGAAACGGCTTTTTGCGCATAAATCTCGGGTCAGCACCGTACTGATCCCAACTCAAAGCCTCTTCGACACGCATCGCGTATACCAAACGCCCCGCTTGGGTCGCATGGGCTGCTTTACTTCCACTACCGATTACCCAATCTCCTATCTGGGCGGCAGAGCGAATTTTGGGCTTGCAAGTTGCAAGCGTGCAGTAACCGTAAAAAGGATTGGGGGCGAATCCGCTGTCATAGCGGACCACGTAAGAGTACAGGGCCATCGGCATTAGCACGGATGTCGCTTAAGAGGCACGACCGGACACACGTCACCGTCAGGCCGCTCCCATATATCCTTACCTTCTATCGCATCGATTATGGATGAGCCCCTCCAGCCGACCAATGCATCTGCGTGTTCCTCGAGTGCACGTGGAACATCGCATTCATTTTCGCCATGCTCCCAAATTCCGACGATCCGCTTACCCTGCTTGGCTGCGTACTCGATCTCCCAGTTAACCCACTCACTGTCCTTTGTCTTGGGTGATACATAGCAAATGAAAACGCCCGCCCAGTTAATGGCTGGAGCGAGTATCTGCGTTTTTATGTAATGAGGATCGGTCGCATTATTGAACTTGCCCGTGTGGATGGACGAATCCCGCATGTCTAACCCATGTGGCTTCAGTAGGTCTTTCAGCTTCTGCAAACCGCCATCATCTGCATGCACGTGGCTAATGAATACATTTTTTTGCCCCATCATCCACCTCTCCGTTGATTCAGCTTAAATCAGACCAAGCAGTCCCTGCCCTATAGCTAAACACCCTCAACCTGATCCCTTGGCTCTGTAGCTGCGATCCCTAACTTTCGGTGAAATATTCGCGCAAAATCAATACCGTTGTTCTTTTGTCTGAGCGTCTTAGCTAATTGCATGGCAGCTCCGCCCGGCGCGGAAATCGTAACCACTTTGGCATTCGGATGAAACTCGCGAAATATTTTAAATTCGTCGAAAATTCCTTCCATGCCGCCAATAAAAACGGCGGCTTCAAATGGCTCGGCAAGCATCGAGCGCCGCATGAGCTCCAGGCTAGCCGCACGATCGTCGGCCACGGATCGAGTAAACAGGACGTTACGGAACCGTTTATTCTCTTCAGGAAACCATTCAGAGAAGAACCGGCTCTGATAGAGCTTTACGGCCGCCGCATAGCTGACGTCCAAACTTTCGCAAACAGCCCAAACCATCGGCGTGATTGCTGGATGACCTCCCCAGACAATACGGCGACGGCCGAGACATACCGTCATGAGTTCGCGGACGGCAAACTGAATTAGAAAAGGATCTGCCGATTCAAAGAAATCGCCACGCCCCTGTACGGGAACACTCGCCGAAAGGAAAATCTGTCCCATGCTATCTGGCCTCCCATCCTGCTAAATCCCAGGCTGCTTCGGTTGCCTTAATCCAACGCGCACCCTTAACCGAACTACCAAGCCACCCCATATGGGCCAGCCATGAGGGTTTGATACCGACGTGGTCGTAAACAATCGCTGATTCGATATTGCCCGCTCGCTCCAGAGCCTGCTGCAAGGTGACAGCAGTCGGGATGCCTACAGTTGGCTGAATTACCAGCCGCTTTCCAGACCTTAGACGTATCTGCATGGCACGATAGCCATCCATCCCCTCAACGTGTCCGCGAATCTTCGCTACTGCATCCTCAACCGCACCAACAATACTAAAGTGACGAGTAGCGTGGGCAAGGCTGCGAAAATCCTCTAACTTATCGCATACAGCATCAAGTGCGTCGGACTGAAGGCTGCCATTCGCATTAAAGTCGGCGACGGCTAACTGGACTAAGCTAGATGTTCCGGTGACGTTGGATGGCTGAGCCTCAGGCCACTGAACGCGCAAAACGCCAATACCTTTAGCCAAAGCTCTCCCGTACTCGGCGCTGGTCCAGCGACTTTCAAAGTAGTTTGGTGAGTCCAGCATGAGCATGACGTCAACGTCACAAAGGCTATGCCAAAGGCTCTCCTGAAAATCGACCCCGGTGGAAATACTGTGCGTATCCAGGAAAACTTCATATTGTCGCGCCGATAGCTCAGCAAAAAGCTGGAGTGCCAACGCTGACGATTCGTCACGTTTGTAGCTCAGAAAAACACGGCGTTGCCGGGGCAGCATGCCTAAGCATTCAAGTAAAGCCGCGAATACTCGCTCAGAGCCGCCTGGGCCCTCATAAAACACACAATTCAAGCCACGAAGACCATCGGGAATTTCCTTGCTGACCGCTTCCGGCCGAGAGGCGACAGGGAGGACCGGGATTGTGCGCACGTCGAGCGTCTGAGAAATATCGATGGAAACAGAGCCACGGCCACCGAAGAAAATTGCTGCGGCCGATGATCGCGAACTTGGCTCGAACAACTCAGGATCAAACACCAAGTCGATATCGTCCGCGTCAAGGCGAAAGCGACTTGTCGCCGTAATAATTTGGCGCTCAAGAATTCTTCGTTGTGCCTTAGTCGGCTTACCGAGCACCGCAATGCTGTACAGGGCCATATCAACAGTTCTCGATTAGTAAGCGTTGCGAATCTTGATTGCTTCTTCGATCCAAGCACCTAAGTTTTGGCTGATGTAGTCATAACACTGTTTGCTGTCGCGGAATGGCGGATCATAGACTTTAGCCAGCGAGGACAAAGTGGAATTGTCGCGCTGCATCCTAATATGTGCGAAAGGATTTACGCCCTTGGCCGACTGCTGACCAGCGACGTTCTTTAAGTTGTGCACATGAATACCGACTAGCCCCTTCTTTGCATTCCAGGAAGAATGAATCTCATAGTCGATCCACTTGCGCCTTGCCGTTTCTTCACCGATTAGCACCACGGTGCATGTTCTTCCATTCAACTGACCATCGATCCATTTCTGAATGGCGGCGTCACCACCCCGCTTTACTGCCTCCCAGTCATTGTCGGAAGCAGCCGGGCTCCCCTCGACAACTCCCATGTTGCGCACCTGTGAAGCGCGCCAGTTGTCGGGCAAATAGTGAAAACTGTAAAAAACTTGTCGCATAATGTTTTCTTTGAAAAGATATTCTTTCGTGTTGTAACACGTTGCGCGTGACTTTGGATGAGTACATTCCCGCAAACGTCTTATCTTTTTGTGTGTCCCCAAGTTAGAAAATTTCACTCATATATCACCTCTTCGAGCACACCCCCGTGTGCCTTACTCATGAGGTTGATATGCCCCTTTCCTGCCCCCGCTGCAACTCGCAGCACATCACCACCCTTAACTACGGCCGCAAGACCGGCACGGTCGTGGGCACTACCGCTGGCGCAGCCAGTAGCGCCGCCGCTGCCCTAGGCGGCGCGCAAACCGGAGCGGCACTCGGCATGGCCGCCGGGCCGATCGGATCACTCTTCGGCGGTCTGGCAGGCGCGCTCATGGGCGCGCTGGTCGGTGGCGCCGCAGGTGGCGCTGCTGGCGCTGCCATCGGCGAGTATGTCGATGACGCCGTGCTCGACAACTTCGAGTGCATAGAGTGCGGCCATTCCTTTGGCCACAAGAAGCTGTCCCAAGGCTGACCCGCCTCTTTTTGTTTTTCCTTTCTGCATAGATGCCTACAGCCCCCGCAGGGGCTGTAGGCATTTTGCGTTTTATGTTCCTCACTCTCAGTTCAAGGAGCACACCATGCACCTCGTACAAACCATGGCCTATACCGGCCAACAGCCCTGGCACGGCCTGGGCAATCAGCTTTCCCCACACTCCTCGCTCGAAGCATGGGCACAGCAGGCTGGAATGGCCTGGCAAATCGAGTCAGCAGATGTACGCTACGTCGCCAATGAAGATGGCCTGGGCTCCATACATGCCTTCCCCGAACAGAAAGTGCTGTACCGCTCGGACACTAAGGCGCCGCTCTCGGTCGTCTCCAAGCGGTTCCAGGTTGTGCAGCCGCACGACGTCCTGGAGTTCTACCGCGACCTCACGGAAGCTGGCGGCTTCGAGCTGGAAACCGCTGGCGTTCTCAGAGACGGCCGCAAGCTGTGGGCACTGGCCAGGACCGGCCAAAGCGCTTGCCTCAAAGGCCGCGACCAGGTGAATGGCTACTTGCTTCTGGCTACCGCCTGCGACGGCACGCTGGCGACCACGGCGCAGTTCACCTCCGTTCGCGTCGTCTGCAACAACACGCTTGCCATTGCCTTGCGCGAAGGTGATGGCGTGGTCAAGGTGCCCCACCGCAGCCAGTTCGACCCGCAGGGGGTCAAGCGCCAGCTCGGCATCGCAGTATCCGGCTGGGATGCTTTCATGGCCCGGATGAAGGCCCTGGCCGAATGCAAGGTAAAGGACGATGCCGTGAAGGCGTTCCTCAAGCGCGTGCTGACGTATCCGGTCAATCCCGCCACCGAAGGCAACGCTACCGCCGTCAGCGACCGGGCCATGAAGACCGTGCAGGAACTCTACGCCGGCCGTGGCAACGGGTCGGAACTGGCGTCGGCATTCGGGACGGCTTGGGGCCTGCTCAACAGCGTCACGGAGTACGTCGATCACCATCGCCGTGCTCGTTCCAGCGGCCATCGTCTAGACGCGGCTTGGTTTGGCGCTGGTGCTGCCCTCAAGCAGAAGGCTTTGGACGAGGCATTGAAGCTGGTGGCGTGAATTAGATCAGCAGGCATTACCTCACATCCCCATGAACCCGGCAGCGCCCATGCGCTGGCCGGGTTTCTTCATTTTTGGAGTTTTCGATCATGGCCTTACCGAAACGAAAGTGTGAAAGCCGGCCCGCCCTGCGCCTGATCGACACCCGCAAGATCGAGCGCGCCGACTGGCTGGAAGTCCGCAAGACCGGCGTTGGCGGCTCTGATGCCGCTGCGGCCGTGGGTCTGTCTCCCTACAAGTCCCCTCTCGAACTCTGGATGGAGAAGACGGGCCGCGATGCCGACCTGCCCAAGATCGACCCGAAGGACACGGCCCACCCGACGTATTGGGGCACGTACCTGGAACCCATCGTGGCGGCGGTCTATACGCAGCAGACAGGCAACCGCGTGCGCAAGGTCAACGCCGTCCTGCAACACCCGCGATTCCCCTTCATGCTCGCCAACCTGGACCGGGAAGTGATCGGTACGCCGCTCGTACAACTGCTGGAATGCAAGACGGCAGGCGAGTTCGGCACCAAGCTCTGGCAAGACGGCGTGCCTGAATACGTCCAGCTCCAGGTACAGCATCAGCCCGCCGTCACCGGCAAACAGGCCGCGCACGTAGCCGTGCTGCTCTGCGGCCAGAAGCTGGAAATCCATCTCATCCGGCGCGATGACGAACTGATCTCCCGGCTCATTACGCTGGAAGCGCGCTTCTGGGAATACGTCACGACCGATACCCCGCCGCCTGCGGACGGCTCCGAGTCGGCGGATCGCGCCCTGCGCGTGCTGTACCCCGGCAGCGCCCCTGCCGTGGACTTCAGCGACGACCGCAACCTGTCGGCCACGTTCGCCGATTTGGTCAGCCTGCGCGCCGACATCAAGGCCAGGGAGGCACAGGCGGAAAAGCTCAAGCAGGTCATCCAGCAGGCAATGGGCGATGCGTCCGAGGCCCGATTCGAGACGGGCCGCGTGCTGTTTCGGCGCAGCCAGGACAGCACGACGATCAACACCGATCTGCTGCTCTTGAACCATCCCGAGCTGGCCGTCGAGTACGCCGCCACCAAGCCCGGCACGCGCCGGTTTCTGATCCGCGATTGACCCACCGCGACTTTTACAGGAGAACACCATGCTCAAGGGCCTGGCGATCACGCCGCCCGTGGTTGGGCGGATTTCCATTGGCCGCGTGGTCGAGAAGAACGGCAAGCGGCTTCCCGAGAAGGACGACCAATTCACCATCACCACCCAAGTACAGACCCGCGACGGCTGGCTGCTCCACCCTCAAGACGAGGCGCAGCGCAAGCAACATGGCGGTGACAAGTTGCGCTCCATCGACATCCTGCTTCCCTTCAATGACCCAGACTTGAACCTGCGCGCCGAGTACTCGTACTTCGACCGGAGAGACGGTCGCCCGATCTGCATCGGCGACGGCGAAACCTGCCGCAGAGACACCGACGAAGGGATGCAGAGCATGCCCTGCTACACGCCGGACAACTGTGGCTTTCACAACCGGGAATGCAAGCCTTATGGACGGCTATACGTCGTAATTGGCGATCAGGACGAGCTGGGCACATTCGTACTCAGAACGACTTCGTACAACTCGATCAGGACACTAGCAGCCCGCATGCGCTATTTCCACGCTGTCTCGGGCGGCCTGCTGGCATGCATGCCCCTGGAACTGCGCCTGCGCGGTAAGTCCACCACCCAGAGCTTTCGCACTGCCATCTATTACGTTGATCTGGTCATCGGCTATGGCATGACGTTGGCAGAGGCTATCCGGGATGCACAGCGGCTTGATCTCCAGCGGCGGGAAGCTGGTTTCGATCAGGCTGCACTGGACAAGGCGGCTCGACTCGGGTTCGCGAACGGCTCGTTCGAGGAGTCTGTCGAGGATGTACCGGCAGTTGTCGAGGAGTTCTTTCCCGATGCAAGGGACTGCGCCATGACTGACGATGCTAAGGCGACGGACCTCGCTTCCAAGCTGGAGGCCAAGGCTCGCCGACTGGGCTCCCCGGTTCTCCGGAAAACGTCGGCACGGGCCGCTGCTAGCGGAACCGATTCCGCTTGATCTCAGGCGGCATCGCGGCATTGGCCCTGCGGTCGCCCGTAGGTGCCAGTGAGACATCCCCCAGCGGTTCGAATAGCTCGGCCAAAGTCACGCCCAGCACATGGCAGATATTCGCCAAAGTTTCGACCGAAGGATTGGCAAGCCCCCTCTCGATGGCCGAAATGTACGTCCGGTCTACGTGCGCCTCGAACGCAAGGGTCTCCTGCGACTTTTCTGCGGCGTGACGGCACTGTTTGACCCGCTTGCCCAAGGCAACGGAGATGGGGGCCGGCTGTGCGGCAGAGGTCGTGGGACGTCGGGTAGCCATGGCTAGGCAGGATGCCTAGCCGAAGACTAATTAACGACGTTATAAATTCTTCAATATTTGTTGACTATATTCTACTATTTGAAGCGCCAGCCCATCCCTGGCAGTCGGCTGGCGCAAGAGTTCGATCACAACCCTTTGAGACTCAAGAGGAAGTTATGGCAAAGAAGTGCGGTGAATGTGGCGGCAAGGGCAACGTTGAATGCCCCTTGGAGTACGGCACGGATCGTCACCCGAGCAGTTGCCCGAGTTGCAGCGGCGGAAACCGCGTGACGTGCCCCGACTGCGGCGGCACGGGCACGTCTGACGAGGACGATGACTGAAGCGATGACCACCGGCATCACGCTGTCGAACACAACACCATGAAATTTTTCAGCCTCAAGGATCGTCTTGACGACATCAAGTGGTCTTCAACTGCTGGCGGCAAGGTCGTCAGCGGCGCGAAGCTGCTCGGTGCCGTCGTCGCCAACACGGCCATCGGCGTCGGCAAGATTGCCGTTGAAGTTGCTCCCCTCGTCAAGGAGCGTATCGAGGACGAAAAGCGAAAGCGCTGACGCGATCCTCCTCAACCCTCGGCCTGCGCATGCGGGCCTTTTTAACTTTGAGAACACATGATGAACATCAAACAACTCGCACTTGCCATTGGCTTGGCAGGTTTCTCCTTGGCGTCGGCGGCAGACGAGGCACCTTTCGAAGTCTCGCTTGTGAGCATCCAGAACGTCCCAGTCATTCAACTCGAGTCTGTTGCAGATCGCGTCACACTGACGGGATACAAGGTCAATCGCGGCAACTGCGGCAACGCCTTCATCAATCAGGTGTACAACCCGCCATCGAAGTTTCAGTACGGAGAAGCGACAAAGATCTTTGCTCACAACTGCAAGGTACGGGAGGTTGTTCTCGATACCGATCAAGGTAGCTTCACTTACACCTTCAGTCGGCAGTAGCGCCATGCACATGGGCGCTCACGAAGGAGCGCGGCACCAGCAACACATACCTTCTTGAGCGCTCAAGCCGCCCCAGCAACCAGCACCGTTAGGATCAAGTCTTATGCAATTGAAAGTCACCCTCCAGACTTCGGCCATTCTTGTCGCTGCCATCGCGGCCCCTGTTGCCGCCTCGGCTGAGTGTGCACACAGCGCCAAGGAAGTCTTCTTCTGCGAAGCCTCGAAAGGCAGGGTCATCCAAGTATGCGACGCAGGCAAGACTATCGAGTACACGTTTGGAAAGCCCAAGCAGCCGGACATCGTCCTAGCCGCTGCCAGAGACACCGTGACGACACGCCAGTGGAGCGGGATGGGTCCCATGTCCTACAGCGTTCGCGTGCCGAATGGCGACACGTCGTACACCGTTTTCTGGTCTTTCGATAGAAACCCCGATCACGACCCCGATGCTGGCGTCGAGGTAGAGATCAAAGGGAAGGTCGCAGCGACGGTTCAATGCCTCTCTAAGAAGCAGGTCCGCAACGGCCTCGAAGACATAGATCTTCCGCCTGCGGAATGAAGCAGAACCGCTAGTCAGCGGCAGCACTAAAAAAAAAAGGCACACCCCTCATGGAGCGTGCCGTCATATCGAACTGCGCTTGAGTTATGGCCGTGCAGGTACACGCTGCACGGCGTCACGGAGCATTGATGTGTCGGTGACCGGAGCCTGCCGGTCACTCATCTGCTTCATCCACTTAACGTAAGTGTTCCGTGACTTCAAGATGCCTTGATCCGCCAACACCTTGAGGATGGCACCTTCGTTGATGCCTTCGGAAAGCTTCCGAAGGATCTGCGGATAAGCCTTTTCGAAAGCCCGCTTCTTCTGATCAAGTCCGCGCGGCCGCAAGGCTTCCAGTGCGTCATGCAATGCTTGCTCGTCGATGACCCGTTGCTCGACGTCAGTTGAGATTTCCATTCATGCACTCCGATTTCGGCCCGTAGGTGCACGTATCCAAAATGGTTCGTTTTGTACCGGCGAACCGTTTTGGATGCCTGCATATTCCTACGCTGCCTCGGCCATCGAGCCATCGTCACGAGGGTGCGCTTCGTCAGCCGCGCCCGGCGCACCTTTGACGCGAGGACGCCCGGTGCGACCCGTGGGCGGTTCCGGAAGGTGTCCCGTCATGAAGGTCTTCGATTTGGGTGAGGCTTTCACACGGACGAACTGATCTTTCTTGGCCAGGTACATGAGGGTACGCATCAGGTTCTGCCGCTTCATTTCGTCGTGATGATTGATCAAGCCAGTGCCAGGGTACTTGTAGGATCCGCGATTGCAATTGTGAAAGTACCCGCGCCCGCCCGTCACTTCAACCCAGTACTGCCCGATCTGGTCGCCAAGCCACTCGTGCTGCTTCACTTGGGAACCATCGAAGATCAACGCTACGTGCATATGATGGCCACCCGTGCTGCTGAACTCGATAGAGGCGACATAGCCCACCATATGGCGGAACAACGACGGCTTGCCACGCATGTTGTCCTTGAAGTGGCGCCAGTCATTCGTCATGGTGAAGATGTCGACACGCGGCAGGTCATCACCGTCATCGTCAGGCAGTTCTCCGCTCTCCATCGCGGCATACGCTCGAAAGTGGCTCTCTTTCAGCTTCTCGCCCCATGCCGTGGCTTGCTCGAGATCACGGCATGCGGTCTGCCGGTACATCAATTCCAGACGGATCACCATCAGGCGAGCGTAGCGATCGTGCAGGGCGTCCATATAGATCGTCAGGCGCTTGGCATTCTCATCAGCATTGCGCTGCCAATTGCGGATCAGCCGCTTGATACCGATACGCTGACCTTCGGCCCGCAACACCATCACAAAGTCATTGCAGATACCCACGCAGTCCTGATCAGCCACTTTCATCCCAAAGAGAGTCTGGCACCGCTTGATCTCGTGCTCGTGGTAGATGCGATGGAACAACGCGAGGTCAGGAGACAGGGCGAGATCCTCGAATAACAAGCGGCCGAATGCGGGAAGCAAATCCATGTAACTGGCCATCTCGCATTCACGGATTTCTACCACACCGTTGGCGTGGACCTTGATTTCGTAGGGCAAATCGTCTGTGTGGTTCACCACCCCCATGAATCTTATAAGGCTACTGAGCTGCTTGACGCTTATGCCTACCTGGTAGTTCTTTCCATCAAGCGTAGAAGCCAAGCCCATGTTGCGATCAAGATTCTCGATTATCCCTTCGATATCGGAACCTTCGTCGCTCAACATTCTGATGGGTACGGTGTCATTCCCCTTTGACGAGGAGCCATCAGCTTCACCGCTATGGTCTATACCTTCAGTGTTGCCACATCGTTCAATCAAGTCTTTCATGATTGGAATTCCTACAAACAATTGATTGATACTTAAACCTAATAAAAACCAGAAGTCCCACCCTCGCCATATGTCGGCAAGGGCGGGAGGTTTTTCGACGGAATACAGGGAATCATTGCGAGTGATGCGCTGTGCCGATATGCGCAAACGTCCGCACAGGCACAGCGCACGCAAGGTCTACACACCGCCGTAGCTCAGGACATCGTCCAGTTGATCCACGGGCGGCAGTATTTCGATGTTGTGTTGTCCACGCACGCTCGGCATTCGTACGCGGCCCTGGATCGCCAACTCCGCGATCGCACTGCGCAGCCGCGTCGTCGTCATTCCCATGACCATAGCGAGTTGGGTGACGTGCTTGCAGGGAAGCCGACAAATGGAACGCTCACGAAGCCACGTCTCCAATGCCACCGCATCCCGCACACGTTGCGGCTCTTTATCACTGGGGTTGTGCATCCATTGATAGGTTTGGAAGTGGTACCAGCACACCTGCTCTGCCAGTTCCATCATCTCCACGGAAACATCACCCTCAGCCCCTAAGAACACATGGTTCTTCGCGGCCATGCGGGCGATATGCCCCGTCAGCTTGGCGAGAAAGTCACGGCAATGAACGAGTCGCTGGCGTGACATCAAGTCAAGGTTCCGTTTGTTAAGGTCCTGCAACAGCGCCTTAGCGCGGCTGCCAAACCTCACGCACGGCATATTTTTTTTCCAGCACGAATGTTGGCGTAGAGTTCGTCCAGCATGACCGTCACGCGCGCGTCGTACTGCTCGTGCGCTCGACCAAGCACGGCATGATCAGGACTTTCCGAACCTACCCACTCGTCAGGCACCAGGTAGGAAAGAAGACGCGCATCCAACCCACTTGCCTTCAGGTCTTCGCCGCGCTTCTTGCAGAACGTCTTGAAGAGCCCTGGCTGAACCATGAACAACGTCGTCAGAAAGCCCTGGATTTCCTTGCGTGGTTCGCCAACGCGACTGTGGGGGATCACCCTGCCACCAGACAGATTGGCCAAGGTTGGAAAGTCTTTGGCGTGAAGCATCTTCAATGCGGTCGCACCTTCGTCGACAATCCAGCCAGAGACCGGCCAATGCTCCAGGCTGCGCAGTACCGCTTGCATGGACGCGTCATCTTGCAGAAGCGTCGGGACAACAGCAGGACGAGGTTCCTGCTCCAACGCCGCCGCAAGTGATGCTTGATGATCGTCGGTGTCTTCACCCTTTACCAAGCATTCCTGGATGCGCTTTTCGATCACCGCCACCCGCTTCTGCCATACGACATGCGCGGCTTGCTGCTGGTGTTGGCTCACCGTCGCCTGCGCAGAATGCTTGGCACTCCAGCGGGATACGGCATCGATCAGCGGTGCATAGTGGAAACTCTTGCCTGCGCCCGATGGCGCAAGCAAGATACCGAACGATGTGAGGGGGGCGGTCCCGCCCTCTGGTTTTTCGTATACCGCCAATCCCGACGATGCAAGCGAACTGACGGCTTCGAGTATGGACGCGCCAATTGCGTCGTCCTTGGGGGTCTTTGATCGTTCATCAAGGACATCCCGCAGCAAGCCGGGGATTTCCTTGTATGGGAAGCACGGAACCTTCATTCCGCATTCCCATCGTGGCGTGCGGCCCGAACCCTAGGACGCGATTGCACATACGCTAGGATTTCACCAAGTCGCCACTTCACCGAATTACGTCCAGTACGCAAGGCAACCGGGTAATCGGCATCGTAAGCGGCGTTCTTCGGATTCATTTTGGCGTAGGCACCGGAGCGACTATCTCCGGTCAACAACAAGAGAACCTTCAGGTCCACGAGCACGAGCATTTGAATTTCAAGAGACAAGCCAGCCTCGCCGCCACCCAAGCCAAGGGCGACGAGCGAAGGCGTGGCATCTATGCTTTGCATAGAACCATCCTCTCCCGCATTGCGGGCACGAATTTTTAAAGAGCAGACTTTTTGTAGGATCGAACCTGCCGGAAAATTCGACGGCAGAGAAGCACAGGAGGCGGCAGGCCCTGGTCGCTAGACCAAGGCTGCCTATTCGTGCTGAGAGATTTTTGAAATTTGGCCGCTCGTTGCTGAGGGCACTGAGGCACCTAATTAAGATGCTCGACGCAGGGTGCGTCTTATCGTTTATGTGGAGGCTCCGCCCTGCACTTAGACAATCGGGAGCATCCTGGGTCGGGCTGCGGGTGAGGCTATGTCACGCGCCGCAGTACACGTAGTAAACCGAAAAAACGCGGGCGTGTCAACGCTCCATCAAGGCAAAAAGCAGCGGTTCGAACTGCACCAGCACGGTTGATCACCTGCGAGTTCTATGCAGTCTTTCTATGCAGCTCAACCACACTTGCACCTGCAATACAACGATCAAGATAATCCGACCACCACTGCATCATCTTTGCCCTGGGCGCGAGGTACAGGGCATGGTTGTAGGCCGCGCTCGTGCTGTTGCGCTCCTGGTGGGCCAACTGCAGCTCGATATGCTCGTGGGGCCAGCCTTCCTCATGCAGCACGGTCGAGGCGATGCCACGGAACCCGTGCCCCGTCATCCGGCTCTTGTACCCCATGCGTTCCAACGCCTTGAGAATGGTGTTGTTCGACATGGGCTTCTCAGGATTCCGATCACCGGGGAAAAGCAGGGCACGATGCCCCGTCAACGTATGCAGGTTGCGTAGAAGCTGTACCGCCTGGCTCGACAACGGGACGATATGGGGCGATCTCATCTTCATCCGCTCAGGGGGTATGTCCCACCGCGCGTTGTCCAGGTCGAACTCTTCCCAGCGGGCTTCGATCAGCTCCTTGGTGCGAACGAACGTCATCGCCATGAGCCGCATTGCCAGCCGCGTGACACTACTGCCCTGGTAGACCTCGATGTGCCGCAGCAGGCCGGGCAATTCCTTGGCATCCAGCCGGGCGTAGTTCGTTGTCTTATGTCCTGCCAGGATGTCGCCAGGGCGGATATCTGCAGCAGGATTGCGGGTTGCAAGCCCGTGTGCGATGGCGTAGCGGAATATCTGCTTGCAGTGTTGCAGCATGCGCCTTGCAAGGTCATTCACCCCGCGCTCTTCTTCGAGAGACTTGAGCATTTTCACGAGTTCGGGAGCCTGAACCTCCTCGACCGCCCTGGCGCCCATGGCAGGAAACACATTCATCTTCAGGCGACGAATGGTGGAGTCGGCATGGCGCTCGGTGCAGCTTTTCGACCAGTGCTTCCACCATTGCTCGGCAACGTCCTGGAAAGTCGTCTTGACCTGGTTGGCCTGTTGCCTACGGTCGGCTACAGGGTCCACCCCTGTGGCCAGGAGCTTGCGAGCCGCCATGTGTGCTTCGCGTGCTTCGGCAAGGCTCACTTCGGGATACACCCCCAGCGCCATGACCTTCTCCTTGCCCTGGACGCGGTACTTCCAGCGCCAGTACTTGCCTGCCTGGTTGACGAGCAGGTACAAACCGCCCCCATCGGAGAGCTTGCGCGGCTTGTCTGTGGGTTTTTCCTTGCGGATCTGGAGGTCGGTGAGCGGCATTGGGGGTATCTGGATCTGAGGCTTCGGGCTATACCCCCAAACCTACCCCCATTTTGCCTGGATGGCAACGGACCCCGATGGACCCGCCTGGAAACAAAAAACCCCGTAGACGATTGATTCTACGGGGCTTTTGGACTTTCCTGGACTTGCTTGGAAGTATTCTTGGCGGACAGAGGGGGATTCGAACCCCCGATACGCTATTCACGTATACACGCTTTCCAGGCGTGCGCCTTCAACCGCTCGGCCACCTGTCCTGATCGTTTTTGCCCCCGAAAAACCAGGGCGCCAAAACGGCAATCCGCGATTCTAGCAGAATCGCCCAAAACTTTCCGCCACGCGAGGCGGCCCGACAGCAGCCCCGCCAGCTCGCCTGCTCAGCGCGCGCCCTGCCCCATCATCCGGTCCACATAACGCGCGATGGTGTCGATCTCCAGGTTCACGCGCGAGCCAGGCGTCAGCGCGCCCAGCGTCGTCGCCGACAGCGTATGCGGAATGATGTTGATGCTGAAGTCGCACCCTTCAGCCACGTCCTCCACCCGGTTCACGGTCAGGCTCACGCCGTTGACGATGATCGACCCCTTGTAGGCCAGGTAGCGGCCCAGCGCCTGCGGCGCACGGATCACCAGTTCATGCGACTCGCCCACCGGCGCGAAGCGCTGGACCTCGCCCAGGCCATCCACATGGCCGGACACGATGTGGCCGCCCAGGTAATCGCCCACGCGCAGCGCCTTCTCCAGGTTGACCGGGCCGATGGCATCCAGGCCGGCCGTCAGGCGCAGGCTTTCGCGCGAGACCTCGACGTCGAACTGATTGCCCGCCATCTCGACCACCGTCATGCAGGCGCCCTGGATGGCGATGGAGTCGCCGATGCGCACGTCTTCCAGCGGCAGGCTGCCCGCCGTCACGCGCAGGCGCACGCCTGCGTCGCTGGCCCCCTGCTGCAAGGGCTGGACTTCGTCGATGCGGCCGACGGCGGCGATGATGCCGGTGAACATGACTAGCACTCCTTCGATTCAGATTCGGTTTCGGTGACGCGCGGTCAGGACGACAGGTTCAAGGCCACGCGATCGCGCAAGGCCTGCCAGCGGCTGGGCAGGTGCGCGCGCAGCCGCAGATCATCGCCCACGCGCTGGACATCGGTATAGGCATAGCGGCGCACGCCTTCCAGGGAGTCCAACCTGGGCAGCGCCGCCATGGGCGCGGCATCGCCCAGCAGCATGGGGGCCGAATAGCACAGCAGCTCGTCCACGCAGTCGGCCGCCAGCAGCGCGCCGCTCAGGATCGGCCCGGCCTCCACATGCACCTCGTTCACGCCATCGGCCGCCAGCCATTGCATGACGGCAGGCAGGTCGACGCGCTGGCCGTCGGCCTGCGGCAGCAGCACCACCTGGGCGTTGCGCGCGGCCAGGCGCTGCGCCTTGCCGGCATCCGCGCGCGCGGCGAAGATCAGCACCGGCGTGCCATCGAACAGGCGCGCCGTCTCGGAAATGGAAAACCCGCTGTCGATGACGGCCTTGCGCGGCGGGTGCGCGGTAGGCGCAAGCCGGGTGTCCAGCAGCGGATCGTCGGCGCGCACCGTGCCGATGCCGGTCAGCACCACGCAACTGCGCGCGCGCCACTGGTGGCCGTCGGCGCGTGCCTCGGGGCCGGTGATCCATTGCGAGACGCCGTTATGCAAGGCCGCGCGGCCGTCCAGCGACGCCGCCAGCTTCAGCCACGCCCAGGGCGTGCCGCGGCTCATGCGCGCGATGAAACCCACGTTCAGGGCCAGGGCCTCGTCCTGGCACAGTCCCGCCGACACCGCGATACCGGCCTCGCGCAGGATGCGCAGGCCGCGGCCATTGACCAGCGGGTTGGGGTCGCCCATGGCGACGACCACGCGCGCCAGCCGCGCGGCCACCAGCGCATCGGCGCAGGGCGGCGTGCGGCCGTGGTGGCTGCAGGGCTCCAGCGTGACGTAGGCCGTGGCGCCTGCCACGTCGTGGCCGCGCGCGGCGGCATCCCGCAAGGCGCTGATCTCGGCGTGCGGCCCGCCAGGGGGCTGCGTGGCGCCCTCGCCCAGCACCTGCCCATCGCGCACGATGACGCAGCCCACGCGCGGGTTGGGCCGGGTGGACGACAGGACACCCGCGGCCAGCGCCAGGGCGCGGCGCATCCAGTGCGTGTCGTCGGGAAAGGAAAGGGAGGTGTCGCTCACGGCACGATTGTATGCCCGCGCCAGGCCCCGCCCCGGCATGCCATCGGCAGGCGCAGGGACAACGCCCGCGAGGATTTACTTGCGCAGCTTCTTGGGCAGCAGCGGCCCCTGCATCTCGCGGATGGCTTCCACGAACTCGCCGATGTCCTCGAAGCTTTTGTAGACCGAGGCAAAGCGCACGTAGGCGACCTTGTCCATCTTCTTCAGCTCGGCCATGACCAGCTCGCCCAGGTAGGCGGACGGGACTTCGCGCTGGCCGCTGGTAAGCAGGCCTTCCTCGATGCGGGCCACGGCGGCGTCGACGTCTTCGGTGCTGACCGGGCGCTTGCGCAGCGACAGCGCCAGGCTGGCACGCAGCTTCTCGGACTGGTATTCGCTGCGGCTGCCGTTGCGCTTGACGATGGACGGCATGGCCAGCTCGACCCGCTCATAGGTCGTGAAGCGCCGGTCACAGGACAGGCAGCGGCGGCGGCGGCGAATGGTGTCGCCCTCTTCGGAGACGCGCGAATCGAGCACCTGGGTGTCGGCGTGGTCGCAGAATGGACATTTCATGGGAAGGGAACCTGGTCGCGATCGCGACTTGGTGACCGGCCGCGATACCGGCGCGCGCAGGGAAGACCTGGCGCGCCTCGGCCAGGACGGCCGAGGATGACGCGTAGTCTAGCGGAGACGGGCGCATGCGCCCAGGGGCCGGCGGAGAAAATCCGCGCGGCCCCCGCCAAGCGGGGCTTAGCGATAGACCGGCAGGCGCGCGGTCAGGGCATTGACGCGCTCGCGCACCGACGCGATGGTCGCGGCGTCGCGCGGATTGTCCAGCACGTCGGCGATCAGGTTGCCGGTTTCCTCGGCCTCGGCTTCACGGAAGCCGCGGGTGGTCATGGCCGGGGTGCCCAGGCGCACGCCGCTGGTCACGAAGGGCTTCTCGGGGTCGTTGGGGATGGCGTTCTTGTTGACCGTGATGTGGGCATCGCCCAGCACGGCTTCCGCTTCCTTGCCCGTGATGCCCTTGGCGCGCAGGTCGACCAGCATGACGTGGCTTTCCGTGCGGCCCGAGACGATGCGCAGGCCACGCTTGACCAGGGTGTCGGCCAGCACGCTGGCGTTCTTGACGACCTGGGCGGCGTAATCCTTGAACTCCGGCGCCAGCGCTTCCTTGAAAGCCACGGCCTTGGCGGCGATGACGTGCATGAGCGGACCGCCCTGGATGCCGGGGAAGATCGCCGAGTTGACGATCTTCTCGTGTTCGGCCTTCATCATGATCACGCCGCCGCGCGGGCCGCGCAGGGACTTGTGCGTGGTCGAGGTGACGAAGTCGGCATGCGGCACGGGGTTGGGGTAGGCGCCGCCGGCGACCAGGCCCGCGTAGTGGGCGATGTCGACCATGAACAGCGCGCCGTGGTCACGGGCGATGCGGGCCATGCGCGCGAAGTCGATGTGCAGCGAGTAGGCCGAAGCGCCCGCCACGATCAGCTTGGGGCTGTGTTCCTTGGCCAGTTGCTCGACGCGGTCGTAGTCCAGGACTTCATTGGCATCCAGGCCGTACTGGTGGAAGTTGTACAGCTTGCCCGACGCGTTGACCGACGCGCCGTGCGTCAGGTGGCCGCCCTCGGCCAGGCTCATGCCCAGCACGCTGTCGCCCGGCTTCAGCACGGCCGTGTAGACGCCCTGGTTGGCCTGCGAGCCAGAGTTGGGCTGCACGTTGGCGGCCTCGGCGCCGAAGAGCTGCTTCAGGCGGTCGATGGCCAGCTGCTCGACCACGTCCACGTGCTCGCAACCGCCGTAGTAACGCTTGCCGGGATAGCCTTCGGCGTACTTGTTGGTGAGCTGCGTGCCCTGGGCCTGCATGACGGCGGGGCTGGCGTAGTTCTCCGAAGCGATCAGCTCGATGTGCTGTTCCTGGCGGACGTCTTCTTTCTGGATGGCGGCCCAGACGTCGGGGTCTACCTGGTCGATGGTGCGGTTACGGTCGAACATGGAGGGTCCTGGAATGAGGGTAAAGCGGTCAGTCGATGCGCTAGTTTACCCTGCGCTCCAAGGCGCCCGCCCTACCTGAGTTGGCAAGACACGCGCATGTCCCCGGACCGCAAAGCCGACTCATGGACAACATGAAGCCTGCTCAAGACGCAGACCAGGCCAGCCCCCCCGGCCGAGGGGAGGCCCAAGAGGAAACCCACAGAAGCCCGCGAGACAACCCAAATAAAGACATAAGGACTCCTTAGTTATAAAAATACGATCGGACGTTTATATTTAATCCAAGTCCACATATTTTCCCCTACAGGCACATGGCCGACCAGACCCCCGCCGTCACGCCGCGCCCGTTTTCCGGCGCCACCCTCCATTTCGAGGACGACCACGTCGCCATCTGGGAAGAGGTTTTCCTGCCTGGCATCCCCACCCCGCCGCATCGCCATTTGCGCGACTACATCGCCGTGTCCCTGACCGACGTTGACTTGCGTATCGAACCGCTGCCCGGAGAAGCGCCGGAATCCGCCACGTCCATCGTGGGGGAAAGCCAGGCCCATCCGCAGGCATTCCGCCGCAGCTCGCGGCGCGGCCGGGTCGCCCACGTGGCCGTTACGACGCAAGGCGCGGGCCACGTCGCGGTCAACCTCGCCAACCAGGAAGCGCGCATGCTGATCATCGAAATCAAGGGCAGCGGCGCGGAAAAGCCCGCGCCCCGCTCCCGCCAAGGAGACACGGCATGATCTCGCGCCGCGCCCTGCTCCAGGGCAGCCTCACCGCCGCGCTGGCCGCGCCCATGCGCCGCGTCCGGGCGGCCACGCCCTTGCGCCTGGGCGTCCTGCTGCCCTTCTCCGGCGGCCTCGAAGTGGTCGGCCACCAGGCCCGCCTGGGCGTGGAGCTGGCCGTGGCCCGGCTGAACGCCGCGGGCGGCGTGCTGGGCGCCCCCATCGAGGTCACCTGGCAGGACGACAAGACCGACCCCAAGACCGCGGTGGAACGCGCCACCTCGCTGATCCAGCGGCAGAAGGTCGCGGCCATCATCGGCCCCATCCTGTCGCCCTCCCGCGACGCCATCCTGGCGGTGCACCAGCGCCACCAGGTGCCCTTGCTGTACGCGGCCAGCTTCGAGGGCACCACCTGCAGCCCGCAACTCTTCAATGTGGGCACCGTGCCCAACCAGGAACTGGACGCTCTGCTGGCAGCGCTCGGGGGTGGCGCGGACAAGCCCTTCTACCTTTTCGGCGCCGACATTGCCTGGGGCCAGAAACTCTTTCCCCGCGCCCGCGCGCTGCTGTCCGCGCAGGGCAGCCCGGTGGCAGGACAGGAACTGCTGGCGCTGGGCACGACCGACTTCTCGGCCACGCTGCGGCGCATCGCCGACAGCGGCGCACGGGTCCTGGTCCAGGCCTTTCCCGGCGCCGGGGGCCTGAACTTCCTGAAGCAGGCCAGCCAGTTCGGCTTGCTGCGCCAACTCGACTACGCCTATGTCGGCTTCAGCGAATCCGGACTGCGCGCCTTGCAACCCGGCGAAGGCGAAGGCATCTGGACGCAGACCCCCTTCGTGGCCAGCCTGCGCACCGAGGCCGCCGCAAGTTTCGTGGCGGCGGCCCGCCAGCATGCGCCCGCCATCCTGCCCACGCGTTTCGCCACGGCGCATTACAACGCCGTACTCGCCCTCGCCGGCGCGGCCGAACGCAGCAAGGACACGTCTCCCGATGCCCTGTTGCAGGGCCTGCCCGGCGTCGCCCTGGACGGCCCCTCGGGCCCGGTCACCCTGGACCCGGCCAGCCGAGCCGCCAACCAGACCCTGTATCTCGGCCGCGTGCAGGCAGGCGAACTTGTCGCCACCCGGACGCTCGGTCGCATCCAGGCGGACACGCTGTGCGGCTAGCCCCGCGCCGCAAGGCCGCCGCAACGTCGCCTCCCTTGCTGCAAGCGCACGCCCTCGGCCATGCCTTTGGCCGCCAGTGCGCGCTCGACGGCGTCTCCTTGCGCATGGACAGCGGCGACACGCTGTGCGTGATCGGCCCTAACGGATCAGGCAAGACCACCTTGTTCAACACGCTGTCCGGTCAATTGCAGCCCCAGCGGGGCCAGGTCCTGTTCCGCGGCATGGCCCTGCGCGGCAGGCGGCCCGACCAGATCGCGCGGCTGGGCCTGGGCCGGAAATTCCAGGTTCCCAGCGTCTTCGGCACGCTCAGCAGCCTGGACAACCTGCTGCTGGCCCGCCGGGCTGCCGGCCTGCCTGCCCGCCCGGCCGACGTCGACACGCTGCTGCGCGACACCGGCCTGGCTGGGCGCGCCCAGGTGCCGGCCGGCGAGCTGTCGCACGGCGAGCGCCAATGGCTGGAGATCGCCATGGTGACCTCGCAGGCGCCGCGCCTGCTGCTCCTGGACGAACCCACCGCCGGCATGACGCAAGCCGAGACGCTGGCCACGGTCGCCCTGATACGAAAGCTGTGCCAGCGCGACGGCATCGCCTGCATCGTGGTCGAACACGACATGCAGTTCGTCGCGGCGCTGGAAAGCAAGGTGATGGTGCTGGCCGATGGCCGGGTCATCGCGCAAGGCGCCTTCGACACGGTCCGGCAATCACCCGCCGTCCGGCAAGCCTATCTCGGCCATGACGCCTGAGCCCCACGGACTCCGCGTCAGCGGGCTCGGCGCCGGCTATGGCCAGGGCCTGGCAATCGCCGACATCACCTTGCACTGCGCGCCAGGCGAAACGCTGGGCCTGGTGGGCCGCAACGGCGCGGGCAAAACCACCTTGCTGCGCGCACTGGTCGCGCAATTGCCGCGCGACGGCCATGTGCACTACGCCGGCACGTGCCTGGACAGGCTCGCGCCCGAAGCCATTGCCCGGCACGGCATCGCCTACGTGCCGCAAGGGCGCGGCCTCTTCGTCGACTTCAGCATCGAGGAAAACCTCATGCTGGCGGCCCACGCCCTGCCTGCCGCCCAGGCCAAGGCCCGCGACCTGCTCACGCCCGCCTACCAGGCCTTTCCCTGGCTGCGCGACCAACGCCGCAGCCGTGCCGGCAGCCTCTCGGGCGGCCAGCAGCAACAGCTGGCCATCGCCCGCGCCCTGGTGGCCCGGCCCGGCCTCATCCTGCTGGACGAACCCCTGGAAGGCATCCAGCCTTCCATCGTCGCCCGCATCGTGCAGGTGCTGAAAAACCTGCGCACCCAGACACGCCCCACTGCCCTGCTGCTGGTCGAACAGAACCTGGAGGTCGTCCGCGCACTGTGCGACCGCGTACTGCTGCTGGAGTCCGGCCGCCTGCGCCAGGCCTGGGACGCACGGGCGCTGCGCGACGACCCCGGCCTGATCGCCCGCCACCTGGCCCTCTGAGAACGCCATGGCCCTTGCCCTCGACCTGAGCACCTACGTCGCCCTGTTGGCCCTCGTGTCGCTGGGCCTGGCCATCGTGCTGGGCCTGATGCACGTTATCAACATGGCCCATCCCGAGTTCCTGACCCTGGGTGCCTACGTGGCCGTGCTGACCCAGGCCGCCGGCCTGCCCTTCGTCGCCAGCCTGCCCCTGGCGCTGGCCGCCGCCGCGCTCACCGGCTGCCTGGTGGAAGCCAGCCTGATCCGGCACACCTATGGCCGGGCCGAGGACACCATCCTGGCCACGGCCGGCGTGGCGCTCGTCATGCGCCAGGCGTTCGTCCTGGGCTTTGGCGCCGACGCCTACAGCGTGCAAGCACCGGACACGGGCATGGTCCAACTCATGGGCACTGCCTATCCCAGCTATCGGCTCTGGCTGATCGGCGTCGCCGCGGCCACCCTCGCATTCACCTGGCTGCTGTTCTTCCGCACCCGCGGAGGCTTGGCCGCACGCGCCGTCATGGCCGACCGCGCCACCGCCCGCAGCCTGGGCATCCGGGGCGCGCGCCATGACCGCGCCACGTTCTCGCTGGGCTGCGGACTCGCGGGACTGGCCGGTGCCATGCTTGCGCCCCTGTCTTCCGTGGAGCCCATGCTGGGCAACCTATACGGCGCGCCCGCCTTCCTCTCGGTGCTGGTCGGCGGCATGGCCAGCATCGTCGCCCCGGTGCTGGGCAGCGCAGTCCTGGGCTCGGCCCAGACGCTCAGCGCGGCGTGGGTGTCGCCGGCCTGGGCGCCGGTCATCATGCTCGCGCTTGCCCTGGCATGCGTGCGCCTTTTCCCCGGCGGACTGCTGCGACCGCGCGCACGGCAGGCATGACACGCCCGCAAGCCGACACCACGGCCCCCCTGCTCCTGCTGGCCGCGTTCAGCCTCCTGCCTTTCCTGCTGGAAGACTGGCAACGCGCCGAGCTCACCCGTTACTTCGCCTACATGCTCTTCGCGGCCAGCACGGCATGGGTCTGGGGACACTGCGGACTGCTCTCCTTCGGCCAGGCGGTCTTCTTCGGCATGGGCGCCTATGCCATGGGCCTGGCCAGTTCGGACGCACATGCCGGCCTGCAAGGCATGGCCGCGCTCGTCACCGGCATGGCGGGCGGCACCCTTGCCGCCGCCCTGCTCGCATTCTGCATCGGACGCGTGTTCCTGTCGGGTCGCCAGGCGGCAGGCCCGCATTTCACCATCGCCACGCTGGCCATCAGCCTGGTCGCGGAACACACCCTCACCAGCTCGCCGCTGCTGGGCGGGGCGAATGGCCTGCTGGGCATCTCGCTGCTGGAATTCGACTGGGCCATCCGCCTGGGACTGCCGCCTGACTGGGTTGCCTACTTCCTGGGGCTGGCCGTGCTGGCCTGCGGCGCGGGCCTGCTGGTTCATGCCGCCCGCCACCCCTGGGGCATCGCGCTGCAGGCCATCCGCACCCATCCGCTGCGGGCCGAGGCACTGGGACTCGACCTGGGACGCGAGCGCCGGCGCGCCTACATGCTGGGCGCGGCCACCGCCGCCGCGGCGGGCGCCTTCTTCGTCACTCAGTTCGGCTTCGCCGCGCCCTCGCTCGCCGGGCCGGCGTTCTCCGCCGAGGTCATCATCTGGGTGGCCCTGGGCGGGCGCAAGCACATCGTCACAGCCTGCCTGGGTGCCCTGATCGTGCGCGGCACGGAGACCTGGCTCACCGGTCCCGCCGAGGTCTATCGCCCCCTTCTGCTGGGCCTGGCCTTCATCCTGGTGGTCCTGCGCTATCCGGAAGGCCTGCTCGCCGCAGCAGGCCGACGCCTGGCGCGGCGCGCGGCCGGACAGGACCCGCGCTGAGGCCGCCACCGTTTCCCAACCACCCGGCAATGCACCATGTCCGCCATGTCTCACCAAGATCTGCTCTCAGACCCCAGCCATCCGCCCGCCCCCGGCCTGGCCGCCTGGCTCGCCCTCGCCGACGAGCTGGGCGCCCGGTTGCGCCTCGACATCACCGAGCGGGAACAGGCCAACGCCTCACCCGCGCCGCAGATCGCCATGCTGCGCGACGCCGGCCTGTTGACGTTGACGATTCCCAGCGCCTGGGGCGGCAAGGGCCAGCCATGGCACACCGCCGCACAGACCGTGCGCCGCCTGGCGCGCAGCGACGGCGCCATTGCCCAGTTGCTGGGCTATCACTACGCCTGGCTGCGCATCGCCCTGGCCATCGGCGGCGCCAACACCCAGGCCCTGCTCACCCAGACCGCCAGCCAGGGCTGGTTCTGGGCCAGCGCGGGGGCGCCCCGCGCCGGCAGGCTCGTCCTGCATCCTCGAGCCGAGGGCGGCTACCTGGTACAGGGCGAATCCGGATTTGCCACGGGTGCCGCGGTCGCGGACCGCCTGTTCGTGCGCGGCGTGGACAGCGCCACCCAACGCGTCGTGGTGGTCGCCCTGGACACCCGCCAAGCCGGCGTCGAGCCTGGCGGCGACTGGAATGCCCTGGGACTGCGGCAATCGGCCAGCGACAGCCTGCGGCTGGTCAACGCGGCCGTCGCGGCGCAGGACGTCCTCGGCACATTCCAGACGATCTCCGAGCCGCCGCCGATGGTCTCCACGCTGGGCGTGCTGGCGTTCCAGTCCCTGTTCACGCAACTTCACCTGGGCATGGCCGAAGGCGCCGTCCTCGAAGCAGCGGACTACGTCCGCCAACGCGCCCAGCCTTGGGTGCACGCCCAGGTGGCGCACGCGCAGGAAGACCCACACATCCAGAACGGCTTCGGACAAGCGGTCGCGTCATTGCAGGCAGTAGCCGCGCTGGCCGAGCGCGCGGACGCGGCGGTCAGCTGGCTCTTCGGGCATGCGGAAAGCGCCACGCCCGCCCAACGCGCCGAAGTGGCGGAACTCGTGGCCTGCGCCAAGATCATTTCGGTGCAAGCAGGGCTGGCCGCGGCCAGTGACGTGTTCAACCTGACGGGCGCCCGCGCCACGCGCCGCGCCCAGGGGCTGGACCGCCACTGGCGCGACCTGCGCACCCTGACGCTGCATGACCCGCTGGCCTACAAGCTGAACGAGGTGGGACGTTATTTCCTGGGCGGCGAGGCGCCCGAACCCTCGAACTATCGCTGAGCGGGCAGGCCCGGAAACAGGACACCCCGCACGCGGCGGGGTGTCGGGAACATGGCGCCATGCCCTGCCGAAGGACGTCAGGTTGCCGTGGTCGACCCCACCTGTTTCGGCGCCAGGCGCGGATTGAGCGTGTACCAGCCCGAGACGGACGCCTCGGCCAGCGTCACGTCCTTGACCTCGCGCAGCACGTCCGGGCCCTTGAAGCGGCCGTCCAAGGGCAGCGCGTCGACGCGCAGCGCATACAGCGTGAAGATGTAGCGGTGCACCTTGGCGTCGTTCCAGGGCGGGCACGGACCGTCATAACCGAAATACTCGCCGTTCATGTCGCGGTCGGCGGCAAACAGCGCGGTGTAGTCGTTCAGGCCCTGGCGCGCATCGAGCGGCGCCAGCGGGCCGCCCTTGCCGCGCGGCGTGATGCCGCTGGAAAAAGTGCCTTCCTCGATCTCGCGCAAGTCGGCGGACAGGTTGATGACGGACCAGTGGAAGAACGGCACCCGCGGCAGATCTTCCGCCACTTCGCGCCCCTCCTGGTTCACGTCGTCCAGCAACTTGGGCGCGTCGGGGTCGACGCACACCAGCGCAAAGGAGCGCGTCCCTTCGGGCACGTCGTCCCAGGCCAGGTGCGGGTTGTAGTTGTCCGCCAGCGCCACGCGCGAATGCGGATCGATGCGGGCGAAGGCGTAGCGTTCCGGGATTGCCTCACCTTCGGAAAAGGACAGACTCCTCAGTTTCATGATGTGCTCCTTGGGTCCACCGGGCCCGCGCCTTGTGGCGCGCGAGCCTATCCACGCAAGGTAACACGGGCGAACTTGCGTTTGCCCACCTGGATCACATAGCTGCCCTCGGGCAATTGCAACGATTTGTCTTCCACGCGCGTGCCGTCCACGCGCACCCCGCCCTGCTCGATATTGCGCTGGGCTTCGGTGCCCGACGCGGCCAGGCCGGCTTCGCGCAGCACCTTCAGGATGCCCAGGGGCGCGCCCGCCAGGTTGACCTCGGGAATGTCGTCCGGAATGGCGCCATCGCGAAAGCGCGCCTCGAAGGCAGCCAGCGCGGCCTCGCCCTGGCCCTGGCCATGGAAACGGTCCACGATTTCCTGGGCCAGCAGCACCTTGGCATCGCGCGGATTGCGGCCGCCCTCGGTCTCGGCGCGCAGCGCCGCGATCTCGGCCTCGCTGCGGAAGGACAGCAGCGTGAAGTATTTCCACATCAGCGTGTCGGAAATCGACATGAGCTTGCCGAACATCGACTCGGGCGCTTCCGAGATGCCGATGTAGTTGCCCTTGGACTTGGACATCTTCTCGACGCCGTCCGTGCCCTCCAGCAGCGGCATGGTCAGGATGCACTGCGGCTCCTGGCCGTACTCCTTCTGCAGCTCGCGGCCCACCAGCAGGTTGAACTTCTGGTCGGTGCCGCCCAGTTCCAGGTCGGCGCGCAGCGCGACCGAATCATTGCCCTGCAGCAGCGGGTACAGGAATTCGTGGATGGAGATGGGCGTGCCGCCCTTGTAGCGCTTGGTGAAATCCTCGCGCTCCATCATGCGCGCCACGGTATAGCGCGAGGCCAGCTGGATCAGGCCGCGCGCGCCCAGCGGGTCGCACCACTCGGAGTTGTAGCGGATCTCGGTGCGGGTGGAATCCAGCACCATGCTGGCTTGCGCGTAATAGGTACGGGCGTTTTCCTCGATCTGCTCGCGGGTGAGCGGCGGACGGGTGGAATTGCGGCCGCTGGGGTCGCCGATGGTGGTCGTGAAGTCACCGATCAGGAAGATGACCGTGTGGCCCAGGTCCTGGAGCTGGCGCATCTTGTTCAGCACCACCGTGTGGCCCAGGTGGATGTCGGGCGCGGTGGGATCCAGGCCCAGCTTGATGCGCAGCGGCACGCCGGTGCTGCGGCTGCGCGCCAGCTTGCGCGCAAACTCGGACTCGACCAGCAGCTCGTCCACGCCGCGGCGCACGATCTGGAGATCGGCCTGGACTTCGGGGGATTCGATGAGAGCGGCGAGCGTGTCGGTTTGCTGCATGGCAAGAAAAGACCTGAAAAAGCCCCTCAATTGAGGGTGCAAAAATTCGTTAAAAGGTGTTAAAACTGTCGCAATCCCTAAGGGGCGTAGCTAACATTGCAGGTTAGTTTCGGCTGTTGATTCAGCGGGTGAATCATAGTGCAAGCGGCGGTATCGTTCCCGGGCCAGCCCCGGCAGCGTAACCGATACGGGCGGCACAGTCCCCCGGCGTCTGTCATCGCAGGCCATGCCGCCCCGCCGGCGCCTGCCACGCGCGCCCGACGCGCGTGACGCCCCTCCGGCAACGCCCGCAGCACGTCTGGCAACACCCCGGCAGTACCTCGACGACACCCGGCAAGACGCATCCGGCAATATATTTCAGGCAAAAGGTTTTACACGATGACGCGTGGGCAGAATGAGACGGAGCGCCTCGGCGCCGCCAAGATTACGGATGCATCCGCGCTCCCCGAACCTGCCCGCCGCCCGTACCGCCGCCTGCGCGTGACCCTGCTGGCCAGCGCCGTGGGCCTGTTTGGCGCCGCCGCCGCGCTGGGCATGGTCCAGCCAAGCTCGCAGGAATCCCTGCCTCCGCTGCGCCAGGTCCAGGACATCATCACGCTGGTGCCGCCCGCGGCCGAGTCCGCCCCTGCCGTCGCCGCCGCTGAAGACGCTCCCTACGTCAACGAAACCCGCATCCGCCGGGGCGACACGCTGGCCGCCGTGCTGGCTCGCCTGAACATCGACGCGCCTGGCCTGCAAGGTTTCCTGACCCACGACGCCTCGGCCCGCAGCATCTACAAGCTCTACCCCGGCCGCGCCGTGCAGGCCGCCACCGACGCCGATGGCAAGCTGCGCTGGCTGCGCTACATCCACACCCCGGGCAACGAATCCGACGGCCAGGTGGTCACCCGCCTGCTGCAGGTCGAACCCTCGGGCGACAGCTACAAGGCCGCCGAAGTCACGCACGACACCGACCGCCAGGTGCGCGTCGCCGTCGGCACCATCCGCAACTCGCTCTTCGGCGCCACCGACGCCGCGGGCGTGCCCGACGCCATCACCCTGCAGATGGCCGAGATCCTGGGCAGCAAGATCGACTTCCTGCGCGACCTGCGCCAGGGCGACACCTTCCGCGTGGTCTACGAGGCCCGCATGCACGAAGGCCGTTACGCTGGCGCCGGACGCATGCTGGCCGTGGAATTCATCAACCGCGGCAAGAGCCACTCGGCCGTCTGGTTCAGCCCCGAGAAGCAAGGCGGCAGCTACTACGCCTTCGACGGCACCAGCCTGCGCGGCGCCTTCCTGCGCAACTCGATCAAGTTCACGCGCGTGAGCTCGACCTTCGGCATGCGCATGCACCCCATCCACCAGAAGTGGATCGGCCACAAGGGCGTGGACTACGCCGCGCCCACCGGCACGCCCATCCACGCCACGGCCGACGGCACCATCGATTTCGCCGGCTGGATGAACGGCTACGGCAACACCGTCCGCATCCAGCACCACGGCAAGTATTCCACGCTGTACGCCCACGCCAGCCGCCTGGCGCCCGGCATCAGCAAGGGTGACAAGGTTTCGCAAGGCCAGTTGATCGCCTACGTCGGTTCCACCGGCTGGGCCACCGGCCCTCACCTGCACTACGAATTCCGCATCAACGGCACGCCGGTCGACCCGCTGTCGGTCGACCTGCCCGTGGCGCGCGCGCTGGAGCCCAAGGAACTGCAGGCCTTCAAGGCGGCCGTGGATCCTTACATGCAGCAGATCGCGTTGCTGGCCAATTTCCAGCAGACCCTGCCCGAGTCGCTGGCCAACGTCGCCAGCCGCTAAACCCGCTTTTCCCTCCGCCATGACTGCCGCGATGGCGCCCGCCCAGAATCTCTACGTCGGCCTGATGTCGGGCACGAGCATGGACGGCATCGACGGGGTGCTGGCGCGCATCGACGCGCAGGGCCGCCCCCAGCGCCTGGCCCACGCCAGTGCGCCGCTGCCGCAGATGCTGCGCGACGAACTCCATGCCCTGAACAGCAGCGGCCCCGATGAACTGCATCGGGCCGCGCTGGCGGCTGTCGCCCTGGCCCACTGTTATGCGGATGTCGTCACCCGCCTGCTCGATGTTGCGGGCGTGCGCCGCCAGGAAGTGGCCGCGCTGGGTGCGCACGGCCAGACGCTGCGCCACCAGCCCGGCCAGGGCTACACGCTGCAACTGAACGCGCCCGCCCTGCTGGCGGAACTTACCGGCCTGGGCGTCGTGGCGGACTTCCGCAGCCGCGACGTCGCCGCCGGAGGCCAGGGCGCGCCGCTGGTGCCCGCCTTCCACGCGCGCGTCTTCGCCTCGGACGCCCCGCGCGCGGTGCTGAACCTGGGCGGCATTGCCAACGTCACGCTGCTGACGCCGGGCTCGGACATGCCTGCCGCGGGCTTCGACACCGGCCCCGCCAACATGCTGATGGACCTCTGGTGCCAGCAGCACACCGGCAAGCCCTATGACGAGGACGGCCAGTGGGCGGCGCAGGGCCAGGCGCAGGCGGGCCTGCTGCGCACGCTCATCGACAACGAACCCTGGTTCGCCCTGCCCGCCCCGAAATCCACCGGGCGGGACCTCTTCCATGCCGCGTGGCTGGCGCAACGCCTGCAAGGCGTCGACGCCCGGCCCGAGGACGTGCAGGCCACCCTGCGCCAGCTGACCGTGGAAACCGTGGCGCGTGCCCTGGAAAGCCAGCCGCAAGCCGTGGCCGACATGCTGGTCTGCGGCGGCGGCGCCTATAACAAGGGCCTCATGCAGGCCCTGGCCGAACGCCTGGGCTGTCCGGTGAGCGCCACCGACAGCGTGGGCGTACCCGCCCAGGAAGTAGAGGCATTGGCCTTCGCCTGGCTGGGCTGGGCCCACCTGCACCAGGTGCCCGCAGGCCTGCCCAGCGTCACGGGCGCGCGTGGCGCGCGCGTGCTGGGCGCGCACTACCCCGCCTGAGCCTCATTCCCTTCCCTTCGCCACGCCGGAAACGACAAGGGCCTGCCCTGAGGCAAGCCCTTGCTTGTGCGCCAGGGGCCACGCAAGCGTGGCGTCACTGGCCGCCTGGCGCGAAAACGCGCGAGACGCCTAGACCGAGAACGACGACCCGCAACCGCAGGTCGTGGAGGCGTTCGGGTTGCGGATGACGAACTGCGCGCCTTCCAGGTCTTCCTTGTAGTCGATCTCGGCGCCAACCAGGTACTGGAAGCTCATCGGATCGACCAGCAGGGCCACGCCGGCCTTTTCCAGCACGGTGTCATCTTCGTTGGTTTCTTCATCGAAGGTGAAGCCGTACTGGAAGCCGGAACAGCCGCCGCCTTGCACGAACACGCGCAGCTTGAGGTTGGGATTGCCTTCCTCGGCCAGCAGGTCCTTGACCTTGGCCGCGGCGGAATCGGTGAAGACGAGGGGCGTGGGGGGCGCCTGCAGATCGGTGCTTTCGGTGAGGGCGTTCATATTCTCTGACTCCTGGCGGCGGGCAACGGCGCCAACCGCGGATGGCATCGCAAGCGGGGCGCGGGAGCGTTCAGGCTTGCGGATGATGGCCGCGCTAGCATGCTGCTTGCGGCCCTAGGGTTACCACTATAGCGCAGGCTTGATGCGCCTCAAAACTCCAACTCGACGTTGCGCGTGGCCCGCACCGTGTCGCCGTCCAGGACGCGGATGGTGACGGATTCGGGGACGAAACCGCCCGGCACCGCCAGAACGCCCTGGCTACGCACATATTGATCGAAATTGAGCCTCAGCATTTCCTTACCCGCGTCGGTCGAAGGGGCAACGCTGCCGTCGGCGCGCACCTGCAGCGGCTGCAATTCGAGCGTGACGGGCTTGCCGCGCTGGGATCCCGTGGCCATGAATTGCAAACTGCCCACGAAGCCGCCGCTGTCGGCGCCATTGCGCATTAACAACACGCGGTAACGCAGGCCCGGCCCCTGGCGGCTGAACTCGGCCCCGCGGATGTCCAATGCGCCCTTCTGGCCCGGCGGCAGCAGCTGCTCATAGAACGCCAGCTGGTCGCGCACGCGGCCCAGCTCGGTCTGCTGCCCCAGCAACTGGGTTTCCAGCTCCTTGCGGGCGGCGCGCTCGACGGCGATCTCGCCATCGGAGGAATCGAGCTGCGCGCGCAGGAAGCGGATCTCGGCCTCGCGCTGGGCCACGCTGGCGCGCAAGGCGGTGAGCTGCTCCTTGGAGATGGCAGCGCGATCCTGGTCCAGATACAGGGCGGCGGCCCGGTATCCGGCCGCCGCGCCCACGCCCAGGGCGAGCAGGACGACCAAGAGCCACAGCAGGTGACGGACTCGGCCCGCGGACGCCTGCGCGGCAGGCGACGGCGTGGCCGGCTGGGCGGAGGGCGTGGACACCTCCGGCTCGGAAGACTTCATGGTGACGCGGGAATCCCTGAAAACGGCAGACCCAGGACAGACCCTGCCGGGTGACGGAGGTTCCCCCCGCCCCGGCGGCGATGGCTGGCCCTGCCGGCTGCCCTGGAATCAGGGCAGGATGGCGACCTGGTCGAGGCCGGCGGTTTCGGGCAGGCCGAACATGAGGTTCATGTTCTGCACGGCCTGGCCGGACGCGCCCTTGACCAGGTTGTCCTGCACCACCAGGACGATCAGCTGGTCGCCGTTGCCCGGACGCTGGACGGCGATGCGCAGGGTGTTGGACGCGCGCACCGAACGCGTCTCGGGCAGCGCGCCGGCAGGCAGCACGTCCACGAAGGGATCGTTGGCGTAACGGGCCTCGAACAGCGCCTGGAAGTCGGTGTCCATGGCGTCGGGCAGGATGCGGGCATAAAGGGTGGAGAACATGCCCCGGATCATCGGCACCAGGTGCGGCACGAACACCAGGCCCACCGGGCCGCCGTTCAGGCGCGCCAGCTGCTCGGAGATTTCCGGGTGATGGCGGTGGCCCGCCACGCCGTAGGCCTTGAAGTTGTCGCTGGCTTCCGAGAACAGGGTGTGGACCTCGGCCTTGCGGCCGGCGCCCGTGACGCCCGACTTGCAGTCGGCGATGATGTGGCGCGTGTCGATGCGGGCGCCGCCCTCGAGCACGGGGGCCAGGCCCAGCAGCACCGTGGTGGGATAGCAGCCGGGGTTGCCGATGACGCGCGCACGCGAGATGCCGGCGCGATCCAGTTCCACCAGCCCGTAGACGGCCTCTTCCAGCACGTCGGGGCAGGCGTGGTCGATCTTGTACCACTTCTGGAAAGTGGGGATGTCCTTCAGGCGGAAGTCGGCGGCCAAGTCGATGACGCGCACGCCGGCATCCAGCAGTTCGCGCGCCTGGGCCATGGCCACGCCGTGCGGCGTGGCGAAGAACACCACGTCGCAACCCGACAGCGGCGCCTTGTCCGGCGAGGAGAAGGCCAGGTCGACGCGGCCGCGCAGGTTGGGATACATCTCGGCCACCGGCATGCCGTCTTCCTTGCGCGAGGTGATCGCGGTCAGTTCCACGTGCGGGTGCTGGGAGAGCAGGCGCAGCAGCTCGACGCCGGTGTAACCGGTGCCGCCGACGATGCCGACTTTGATGCGGGATTGGGGGGTCGAGGCCATGTGCGTTTTCCTATGCGACGGACGACGATATTAACGCGTCCCGGCATGACAGCCGTGCGCGTGGGGAGCTGGAAACCGCCTTGCGGCGCCAGGCCTGCACCCGCGCGCGGAATGGAAAAAAGGCCGCTTGCGCGGCCTTTTTTTCGTACAGCAGACGGGGATTAGCGCTTGCTGAACTGCTTGCGACGACGCGCCTTGTGGAAGCCGACCTTCTTACGTTCGACTTCACGGGCATCGCGCGTCACGAAGCCAGCCTTGGACAGCGTGGGCTTCAACGCGGCGTCGTAGTCGATCAGCGCACGGGTGATGCCGTGGCGGACCGCGCCGGCCTGGCCGCTTTCGCCGCCGCCATGCACGTTCACGTGGAAGTCGAACGACTCCAGGTGGCCGGTCAGCTCGAGCGGCTGACGCACGACCATGCGGCCCGTTTCGCGAGCGAAGTATTCATCAACAGGCTTGCCGTTGACGACGATCTTGCCCGTGCCCTTCTTGAGGAACACGCGCGCCACCGAAGTCTTGCGGCGGCCGGTTCCGTAGTTCCAGTTACCGATCATGATGGGCCTTCCTTAGAAATCCAGCGGCTGGGGCTGCTGGGCGGTGTGCGGGTGCTCGGCACCGGCGTACACCTTGAGTTTCTTGATCATGGCGTAGCCCAGGGGACCCTTGGGCAGCATGCCCTTGACAGCCTTCTGGATGGCGCGGCCGGGGAAGCGCTGTTGCAGCTTCTCGAAGTTGGTCTCGCGGATACCGCCCGGGTAGGTGGTGTGGCGGAAGTACTTCTTGTCTTGCGCCTTGGTTCCGGTGACGACGATATCGGCAGCGTTGATGATGACGATATAGTCGCCCGTATCCACGTGGGGCGTGAATTCAGGTTTGTGCTTACCGCGCAGACGGCGTGCGACTTCGCTGGCCACACGACCGAGGACTTTGCCCTTGGCGTCGATCACAAACCAGTCACGCTTGACTTCATGCGGCTTGGCCACAAAGGTCTTCATGATGGTTCCTAAGAATAAATATGGATTTGTGCCATCCGCCCAAAAAGGGACAGGCTGGCGGTTTCACCACCGGGTTGCTGAAATGCTGCGTGTGCTTTTGGATGCGTCTCTTGGTGAGCCGAGAGGCTCTGAAACGCACGATTGCCGCACTTACCGCATACCTACCTGGCGGCGCTACCGTGGGAAGGTTCGTGGCCTGAAGCGTTAGAAATTTCGCCCGTGCACCTGACACCTTTTCCAAGGTAAGCCGGTGATTCTAGCACAGAACAACTTTCTGTAAACCTGTCAAGGCCTTAGCCCGCCATGCCGGACAGGCCGGCATGGCGGGGGCGCAACAGGGCGGCAAGCGGCAGCCCCCTGCGGACAGGCTCAGGCGCCCGCCACCGCCATCCGTTCGATCAGGATGGAACCGGTGCATTTGGTGCCACGGCAGATCTCGTCGGCGCCGATGGCCACGATCTGCTGGAACATCTCGGCCAGGTTGCCCGCGATGGTGACTTCCTGCACGGCGTGCTGGATTTCGCCATTGACGACCCAATAGCCGAAAGCGCCGCGGGAATAGTCGCCCGTGACGTAGTTCACGCCCTGCCCGATGAGCTCGGTCACCAGGAAACCCGTGCCCAGCTTGCGCAGCATGGCGCGGAAGTCGTCATCGGGACGCGTCAGGCGCGAGCGCAGCGTCAGGTTGTGCGAGCCGCCCGCGTTGCCCGTGGACACCATGCCCAGCTTGCGGGCGGTGTAGCTGGACAGGAAGTAGCCCTGGAGCACGCCGGCCTCGACCACCTTGCGGGCCTGGGTGCGCACCCCCTCGTCGTCGAAGGGCGAGCTGCCCATCGCGCCGGGCACGAAAGGATCCTCGGCCACGTCCAGGTGATCGGCCAGCACGGGCTTGCCCAGCGCGTCGACCAGGAAGCTGGCCTTGCGGTACAACGCCCCGCCGCTGGTGGCCTGCGTCAGCGCGCCCAGCAGGCCGAGGGCCAGCGGCGCCTCGAACAGCACCGGGAACTTGCCCGTCTTGATACGGCGGGCCGACAGGCGCGACAGCGCGCGCTCCGCGGCGTAGCGGCCCACGGCCTCGGGGTCGGCCAGCTTGCTGGCGTCGCGGTCGCTGGTGTACCAGTAGTCGCGCTGCATGTGCGCGCCGCGTCCGGCGATGGGCGCGGCCGACAGGCTGTGGCGCGAATAGGGGTAGCCCGCCAGGAAGCCGCGCGTGTTGCCCAGCACGAAGTGGCCTTCGTAGGTGCTGACGCTGGCGCCATCGGTGTTGGTGATGCGCGCGTCGGTGTCGGCCGCGGCACGTTCGGCGCGCAGGGCCAGCCTGGCGGCCTCTTCCGCGGAGATCGTCCAGGGATAGTGCAGCGACAGGTCCTGGGGTTCCTGCACCAGCAGGTCGGCGTCGGGCAGGCCGGCCACCGGGTCTTCCGCGGTGTAGCGGGCGATGTGCCAGGCAGCCTCGACGGTTTCCCGCAAGGCAGCCTCGGAGAAATCGGAGGTGGAGGCCGAGCCGCGCCGCTGGCCTGCATAGACCGTCACGTCCAGCGAACGGTCGCGGGTCTGCTCGACCGTCTCGACGTCCTTCTTGCGCACCGTGACCGCCAGGCCCTGGCTTTCCGACACCTCGGCGGCGGCATCGCTTGCGCCCAGCGTACGCGCATGGTCCAGCGCCTGCTGCACGAGCTCGCGGAAACGCGCCTGGTTGGCCTGGATGGGAAGGGAGTGTTGAGCGTTTGCCATGGCTGTCCGTTGCGGTGAGACGGGTATCATAGCCAAGTCGCCGGACCGCGCGCGAACCGCGCCCCGCCCGGGCGGTTCCGGCCCGTCCCGCCTGCTGTCCTGTCTCCGGGGCCGCGTCCAGCCCCTGTTCCGGCCTTTTTTTGGCCTTTTTTTGGGGCCCTTTCCCGGCCCGTTTATTTCCGCCCGCCACCGCCAGGCTCCTCCACGCCATGCACGCCCATTCCGATACCCCTGACCACGACGACGCGTACGACGATTTCGACGACCGACCCAGCAAATCGCAGGTCAAGCGCGACATGCACGCCCTGCTCGACCTGGGCAAGGAGCTGATCGACCTGCCGGTCGACCGCCTGAAGCAGTTGCCGCTGTCCGAGCGCCTGTACCAGGAAATCCGCGAAGCCCAACGCATCACCAGCCACGGCGGCCGCCGCCGCCAGGTGCACTTCGTCGGCAAGCTGATGCGCGACGCGCCCGCCGACGAGATCCGCCAGCAGTTGCACGACTGGGCCAAGGGCTCGCGCGAGCAGACCGCCCACATGCACCGCCTGGAAACCCTGCGCGACAGGCTGCTGGCCGATGACGACGCCCTGACCGGGCTGCTGGCCGACCATCCGGGCGCCGACATCCAGCGCCTGCGCACCCTGATCCGCGAAGGCCGCAAGGAAGCCGCCGCCAACGCCGCCCTGACGCAGGGCCGCGAGCCGCAGCGCAAGCATTACCGCGCGCTCTTCCAGGAGCTGAAGGGCATGATCCCGGCGCCCTGACCCGCCTCCTTTCTTTCACCCGCGACACGAGCCTCACACCATGACCTCCGCCCTGCTGGACACCATCGAACGCGAAACCGGCCCGACTCCCACCCATGCTGTCATCTGGCTGCACGGCCTGGGCGCCGACGGCAATGACTTCGTGCCGATCGTGCCCGAGCTGGGCCTGGACGCCACGCCGGCCGTGCGCTTCGTGTTCCCCAATGCGCCGGTGCAACCCGTCACCATCAACGGCGGCATGGCCATGCGTTCCTGGTACGACATCCGCGTGGTGGACCTGTCACGCCAGGAAGACGGCGCAGGCATCGCGCTGTCGGCGCAGGCCGTCCAGGCCCTGATCGCCCGCGAGAACGGGCGCGGCATTCCCACGCGGAACATCGTGCTGGCGGGCTTCTCGCAAGGTTGCGCGATGACGCTGCACACGGGCCTGCGCCATCCGGAAAAACTGGCCGGCCTGGTCGGCCTGTCGGGCTACCTGCCGCTCATCGACACCGCGGCGGGCGAACGCCACACCGCCAACAGCACCACCCCCATCTTCCTGGCCCATGGCCTGCACGACCCCGTCGTGCCGCTGGCGCGCGCCGAGGCCTCGCGCACGGCGCTGGAACAATTGGGCTATTCGGTGCAATGGCACACGTATCCGATGCCGCACTCGGTCTGCATGCCCGAAGTGCAGGACATCGCGGCCTTCCTCAAGCAGGTCCTGAAGTAAGCGCCTGACACCGCGGGCATCGCGCCCACGGACGACTAGGCCGGCGGCGGCCCCGCCGTCGCCAGGTCCAGCCAGACCCGGCGCATCTGCGGATCTTCCTCGTCGACGTCGTTGACGAAACCCAGCCGCGTCATCAGCGCCAGCATTGGCCGGTTGTTGGCCAGCACCAGGCCGTCGATGTATTCCAGGCGCTGCTCGCGCGCGGCCTCGATCAGCACCGACATCAGGTCGAAGCCCAGGCGGCGGCGCTGCCAGTCATCGCCGATGACCAGGGCGTATTCCGCGCCCCGCCCATCCGGATTGCGCAGATAGTGCGCCAGCCCGATGATGATTTCGCGCGGATGGCCGCGATGCTCCGGGTTGGGCACCTGCGTGGTCGCCACCAGCGCCAGCTCGCGGTGATAGTCCACCTGCGTGTAGCGCGCCAGCATGCGCGGGGTGAGTTCGCGCATCATCGACACGAAACGCATGTAGCGCGTGCGCTCGGACAACCCGCGCGTGAATGCCTGCAGGGCCTCCGCATCCTCGGGCCGGATCGGCCGCACCACCCACGGCGTGCCATCCGCGAAGGCGCGCGCCTGCACCCAGCGCGTGGGATAGGGATGGATGGCCATGTGCGGATAGCCATGCGCCTGCGGGGAATCGCAGGCCGCCTGTTCGCGCAGCACCATGCACACGCCGCCCGCGGTCAGCGCGCTGTCGCCTACATGCAGCGGGTCCAGCGCCAGCGTCTCGACGTCGGGCAGCTCGGTGACCAGGTCGGACACCTGCTCCAGCACGCCGCGCAAGGCGTCCAGCGCGGCGGGCGTGGCGCTGCCCGACAATACGCGGCGCCAGAGGCGGCTGCGCTCGATCAGCTGGCGTGCCAGGAAGGCATTGAGCGGCGGCAGGTCCATGCCCCGATCGGACACGTCCAGCACGCCCGCCGGACCGCCCACGCCCAGGCGCAGCACGGGCCCGAAACGTGCGCCGGTCTCCACGCGGATGGCGGCCGGCACGGCCAGCGCGTCGTCGGGGGGCGACGCGTCGGGCTCGGCGATGCGCACCGGCACGTCGAAGGCGCGCAGCAGGGCCTCGCACTCGTCCTGGTTCAGTTCACGGCGGCCCGCCGCGCGCGCGGCGGCCACGATGGCGCGTGCCTGGCCCAGATCGGGCGGACGGCCGGGCGGCTCGGGCGGCTGGGTCTGCAGCAGCAACTGCTGGTTGTAGTGGTGCGTGGCCAGCACGCCGAAGGCGTCCGCCGCCGACTCGGGCGTGCGGAAGGCGGGCGTGCCGGCGTCGTCCAGGCGCCGGCGCAGGGGCCGCATGCCGGCATCGCCCATGAAGCAGGTGATCACCGGCTTGCGCGCCTTGGGCGCCAGCTCGGCCAATTGCGTGGCCACGGCGGGAATGTCGGAACGCGCATCAGGCGCCAGCAGCACCAGCACGCCGTCGACGTTGGCGTCTTCCTGCAGCGCATCCACCACCGCCTTGGTGCGAGCGGGCGTGAGCGGCAGGTAGGTGATGACGGGATTGGACGGCGTGACACCCGGCTCCAGGACCTCGCCCAGCGCCCGCAGGGTGGGCGGCGTCAGCTCGGCGCGCACCGTGGGCGCGTTCGGGCCCATCAGGTCCAGGGCCAGCTGGGGCGGCCCGCTGCCGTTGGAGACCAGGGCGATGCGCCGCCCGCGCGGCCGGCGCGCATAGCCCAGCACCTTCAGGGCCGAGAAGAGTTGTACGAAATAGCGCACGCGGACCGCGCCGGCGCGGCCCAGCGCGGCGTCGAACATGGCGTCGGCCAGGCTGGAGTCCAGCGCGCGGCCGGCCTTCAGCACGACCACCGGCTTGACGCTGGCGGCCGCGCGCAGCGCGCTCATGAACTCGCGGGCGAAACCGACCTCTTCCACATAGAGCGCGATGCTGTCGGTGCGCGGGTCGCTGGCCAGGTAGTCCAGCACCTGCGGCAGGCCCAGGACCGCCTCGTCGCCCAGGGCCAGCGCCGTGGAGAAGCCGATCTGCACATCCTCGGCCCAGTCCATCACCGAGGCCATGATGGCGCGCGACTGCGCCACCAGCGCCACCTTGCCGCTGCGCGCCAGCAGCGGATGCTGGCTGAGATTCAGCCCCGCGTGCGGACGCTGCACGCCGAAGGAGTTCGGCCCCAGCAGGGCGCATTTGTGCGCCAGCGCCCAGTCGCGGCACAGCGCGCTGCTTGCAGCGGGGTCGGGATCCGCCTCGTCGTGCGGCAGGAAGATGGCGCCGGCGGGCCGCCACGCAGCCAGCCACGCCAGGGTCCGCGGCAGCAGACGGGGCGCCACGCAGACCAGCGCCAGGTCCGGCCGGCCCTGGCCCACTTCCGGCGACGGCCCGCTGGGCGCCTCGCCCGGCGCGCAATCGGCCAGCACCAGCTTCTCGCGCAAGGCGGGCGGCAGGGAGTGCAGGACGGGCAGGGGACGATCGGCGGCCACCAGCAGTGTGCGCGGCTCGAACAGCGGGGCGAGGGCGTGACGCAGCATGAGGGAGGGTTCAGTCCAGAATCAACAGTCCGATGGCGGCAAGGCAGGGATCACACGCGAAAACCGCGGCAGTCGCGGCACCGCCCGGCGGGCATTCATCTCCGTCCTTTAAAATGACGCGCATCCGCCGGACCACGCGGCCACCCGTTCACGGGCCTGCACGGTTCCCGCAACGATACACCCTTGCCACGGCGGGCAGGCCGCTCCCGGCAGGCCTGCCTCGCCCGACCTTACGCCACATCATTTCGCCCATGTCCAACACACCCGTCCGTACCCGCTTCGCCCCCTCGCCCACCGGCTTCCTGCACCTGGGCGGCGCGCGCACCGCGCTTTTCGCCTGGGCATTCGCCCGCCACCACGGCGGCACCTTCGTGCTGCGCATCGAGGACACCGACCTCGAGCGCTCGACGCCCGAGGCGGTCGAGGCCATCCTGCAGGGCATGGCGTGGCTGGGCCTGGACGCCGACGAAGGCCCCTTCTATCAGATGCAGCGCATGGACCGCTATCGCGAGGTGGTGGCGCAGATGCTGGAAGCCGGCACCGCCTATCGCTGCTACAGCACGCCCGAGGAAGTCGAGGCCATGCGCGAAGCCGCTCGCGCCGCGGGCCGCAAGCCGCGCTACGACGGCACCTGGCGCCCCGAGCCGGGCAAGACCCTGCCCGCCGTGCCGGAAGGCCGCCAGCCGGTGATCCGCTTCAAGAACCCGCTGGAGGGCGTCACCGCCTGGAACGACCTGGTCAAGGGGCCCATCAGCATCGACAACGGCGAGCTGGACGACCTCATCATCGCCCGCCCCGACGGCACCCCCACCTATAACTTCTGCGTGGTGGTCGACGACTGGGACATGCGCATCACCCACGTGCTGCGCGGCGACGACCACGTCAACAACACGCCGCGCCAGATCAACATCCTGCGCGCGCTGGGCGGCGAGCTGCCTGAATACGGCCACGTGCCGATGATCCTGGGCCCGGACGGCGAGAAGCTGTCCAAGCGCCACGGCGCGGTCAACCTGATGGAGTACGACGTCCAGGGCTACCTGCCCGAGGCCATGGTGAACTACCTGGCCCGCCTGGGCTGGAGCCACGGCGACGACGAGCTCTTCACCCGCGCCCAGCTCGTGGAGTGGTTCGACACGCGCAGCCTGTCGAAATCGGCATCGCAATGGGACCCCAAGAAACTGAACTGGGTGAACGCCCACTACATCAAGCAGGCCGACGACGCCTGGCTGGCCAGCCACGTGTCGCCGCGCGTGGCCGCGCTTGGCGGCGACCCGCAGGCCGTGGACCTGGTCGCGGTGATCGGACTGCTGAAGGATCGCGCCGAAACGCTGGCGCAGCTGGCCGAAGGCGCCCTGCTGTTCTGCGGCCCGGCCCGTGAGGCCCCCGCCGAACTGGTGGCCCAGCACCTGACCGAGGACGCCCGTGCCGCGCTGCGCGACTTCGCCGCCCAGGCCGCCGCGGGCGACTGGACGCGCGAGGCGCTGAGCGCCGCGCTGAAAGCGGTGATGGCCGCGCGCGGCCTGAAGATGCCGCAAGTGGCGATTCCGCTGCGCGTGGCCGTCACCGGCCAGACGCAAACCCCCGCCATCGACGCGGTACTGGCCATCCTGGGCCGCGACGTCGTGCTGGCGCGGCTCGGCAAGATCTGATCGGGAACGGCATTGCTGGCGCCAGGCGACGGCGATGCCCTCAAGGCATCATGTAGCCCGCAGGCATCTTGCGGGCCGTCATGCTGCCGGCGCCCGGCTGCCCTTCGCGGAACACCATGCGCGTGCCATCGACACGCTCGACGCGATAGGTGTTACGGTAGATCGGGTCCTTGGCGTCCACCAGTTCGCCGTTGGAACGCGTGACGATGGTCGTGAACCCCCGCGCATCCTTCGCTTCCCAGCAACCCGACTCCCGCAATTCCGAGCGGATGTTGCGGCCGGCCTGGACCCGGGTTTCCATCTTGTAGCTGCCATCGGCAGACAGCACGAGCAGGCGGCGGAACTCGCCTTTCACGCCTTTCTGCTGGCTGACGGCATACCAGGTGGCGGCCAGCGCACCGGCTGCGGCGGGTGCCGCGGCGCAGACCGGCGCCTGGGCCTGCTGCGGCGGCGCGGCGGTCCCCGGGCGGCTGTCCCCCGGCTTGGCCGGGGTGGCCTGGCGCTGCCCGGCGCAGCCGGCCAGCAGGACGATCATCAGCGCGGATAGCCCCGCGCGCACTGCGGAAATGGCCATGAAACCCTCGATGGCGGAGCCGGCGCGGCAACGCCCCACGCGTGCTGCCATGGGCGCCAAGCCCTCGCCGCCAATCTACCTGCGCGAGTGGGAGCGGGGCAATCGGAGATACGCCTTTTTGCATTCCCGCAACGTCGTGTTCAAATCGCGCCTTTTTTCCGGCATGTGCCGGGCGCCCCGACAGTGGAAATGTGAGAGAAACCGAGCCGTCACATGACCCGGGGATGACAAGGGTTGCGACGCTGAAACGGCCGAAAAGCCGCGTCAGGGCGGAGGGTGATAGCAGTCACTACGCCCTTGCAGGCAAGCAGGCATGCGCGTACGCATTCAGTAACAACCCCGCTCGCCCACCCGGCGGAAATTTGTTGAAGAGGTTACACTTACGCCACTAGAATTAGTGCCAACGCTGGTCACAGCCACCAGATGTTGTGGTTGGCACGGCGACGCACCCGATAGAAAAGCCCTCCCCGATGGGACAAACCTGCTTGCGTCGCAATCCTCCGTAATACAGCAACACACCGTACCGAACATCCCACAAGAGGCAGGCACCTTCGATGCCTGTCTATTTCTCGCACAGGAGCTTCCATGCAGACTTCGACCGCCGCTGACACGCGGCCTAGCGCCGTGCCGCAACAGCCCGCGACCACAGAGGCCCCCGCCACGGGGCAGTGGTCCGGTTACCACGTCATCCGCCGCAACGGCGCCGTCGTCGGCTTCGAGCCGGGCAAGATCGCCATCGCCATCACCAAGGCGTTCCTGGCGGTCAACGGTGGCCAGGGCGCCGCGTCCGCGCGAGTGCGCGAACTGGTCGACAACCTGACCCAGCAAGTGGTCAACGCCCTGCTGCGCAACCGCCCCAATGGCGGCACCTTCCATATCGAAGACATCCAGGACCAGGTCGAGCTGTCGCTGATGCGCTCGGGCGAGCATGACGCCGCGCGCGCCTACGTGCTGTATCGCGAGAAACGCGCCCAGGAGCGCGCCCACGCGCCCGCCGTCGCCTCCGATCCGCACCCCACCCTGAACGTCACCGAGAACGGCGCGCGCCGTCCGCTGGACCAGGGCGCGCTGCGCGCGACCATCGAAGCCGCCGGCGTCGGCCTGACCGAGTTCATCGACACCGAAGCCATCCTGCGCGAAACCATCAAGAACCTGTACGACGGCATCCCCGTCGACGAGGTCTACAAGTCCGCCATCCTGTCGGCGCGCTCGCTGGTGGAAAAGGATCCGGCCTACAGCCAGGTCACCGCCCGCCTGCTGCTGCACACGATCCGCAAGGAAGTGCTGGGCAAGGAAGTCTCGCAAGCCGAGATGCACACGGCCTACGCCGACTACTTCCCCACCTTCATCGCCCGCGGCATCGAGAACGGCCTGGTCTCGCCTGAACTGGCCAAGTACGACCTGCCCCGCATCTCCGCCGCGCTGAAGGCCGACCGCGACCTGCAGTTCAGCTACCTGGGCCTGCAGACCCTGTACGACCGCTACTTCCTGCACGTGCGCAACGTCCGCATCGAGCTGCCGCAGGTCTTCTTCATGCGCGTGGCCATGGGCCTGGCGCTGCGCGAAACCGACCGCGAAGCCCGCGCCATCGAGTTCTACGAGATCCTGTCCTCGTTCGACTTCATGAGCTCGACCCCCACGCTGTTCAACTCTGGCACCCTGCACTCGCAACTGTCGTCGTGCTACCTGACGACCGTGTCGGACGACCTGGAAGGCATCTACGACGCCATCAAGGAAAACGCCCTGCTGGCCAAGTACGCCGGCGGCCTGGGCAACGACTGGACCCCCGTGCGCGCGCTGCGCAGCCACATCAAGGGCACCAACGGCGAAAGCCAGGGCGTCGTGCCGTTCCTGAAGGTCGTCAACGACACCGCCGTGGCGGTGAACCAGGGCGGCAAGCGCAAGGGCGCGGTCTGCACGTACCTGGAAACGTGGCACCTGGACATCGAAGAGTTCCTGGAACTGCGCAAGAACACCGGCGACGAGCGCCGCCGCACCCACGACATGAACACGGCGAACTGGATTCCCGACCTGTTCATGAAGCGCGTCATGGAAGCCGGCGACTGGACCCTGTTCTCGCCCTCGGACTGCCCCGACCTGCATGACAAGGTGGGCAAGGACTTCGAAGTCGCCTATCTGGAATACGAACGCCGCACGACCACGGGCGAGCTGACGCTCTTCAAGAAGATGCCGGCGCTGACCCTGTGGCGCAAGATGCTCTCGATGCTGTTCGAGACCGGCCACCCCTGGATCACGTTCAAGGATCCTTGCAACATCCGCTCGCCGCAGCAGCACGTCGGCGTGGTGCACAGCTCGAACCTGTGCACGGAAATCACGCTGAACACCAACGACGAGGAAATCGCGGTGTGCAACCTGGGTTCGGTGAACCTGGTCGCCCACATGAAGCCCTCGGCCAATGGCGGCTTCGAGCTCGACCACGACAAGATCAAGCGCACGGTCACCATCGCCATGCGCATGCTCGACAACGTGATCGACATCAACTACTACGCCGTCAAGAAGGCGAAGGACTCCAACGAGCGCCATCGCCCCGTCGGCATGGGCATCATGGGCTTCCAGGATTGCCTGCAGATGATGCGCGTGCCCTACGCTTCGCAAGCGGCCGTCGAGTTCGCCGACCGTTCGATGGAAGCCGTGTGCTATCACGCCTATTCGGCCTCCAGCGACCTCGCGCAGGAACGCGGCCGCTACCCGTCGTACGAAGGTTCGCTGTGGTCGCGCGGCATCCTGCCGCAGGACACGCTGGCCATGCTGCAGGAAGAGCGCGGCGGCCACGTCGAGGTCGACACGTCGAGCACGCTGGACTGGGATGCGTTGCGCGCGCGCATCAAGCAAAACGGCATGCGGAATTCCAATTGCGTCGCGATTGCCCCAACCGCAACTATTTCCAATATCATTGGCGTGTCTGCGTGCATCGAACCGACCTACCAAAACTTGTACGTCAAATCGAATCTCTCCGGCGAGTTCACGGTCGTTAACGATTACCTCGTTCGCGATCTCAAGAAACTCGGTCTCTGGGACGAAGTCATGGTCGCCGACCTCAAGTACTTCGACGGCACCCTGTCCCGCATCGATCGCGTTCCCCCCGAACTCCGCAATCTCTACGCCACGGCCTTCGAAGTCGAGCCGCAATGGCTGGTCGAGTGCGCGTCGCGCCGCCAGAAATGGATCGATCAGGCGCAGTCGCTCAACATCTACATGGCCGGCGCCTCGGGCAAGAAGCTCGATGAAACCTACAAGCTCGCATGGCTGCGTGGCCTGAAGACCACCTACTACCTCCGCACGCTGGGCGCCACCAGCGCGGAGAAGTCCACCGGCAAGGGCGGCGAACTGAACGCCGTCGCCACGGGAAGCACGTCTGTCGCCGCCTCGGCCGCCAGCACCGCCCCCAACCTGCCGGAACCCGAAATCCTCGGAGCGGTTTGCACCATGAAGCCGGGCGACCCCGGTTTCGAAGAGTGCGAAGCCTGCCAGTAACCACCGACTCCGGAGAAAACCATCATGCTCGATTGGGACGACGAACCCCGCCAACAACCGGCCACCAGCCCCGCCCCCGCGGGCGGTGACCGGCCCTCCGCCGAACCCGCGCGCGCCGCGGTCGGCGCATTCAACGACACGGCGCTGCAGCCGGCGGCCGCGCCGCAAGCTGCAGGCGGCGAAGGCACCGCACGCCGCGTCAGCGCCGCCGACAAGCGCATCATCAACGGCGAAACCGACGTCAACCAGCTGGTGCCGTTCAAGTACAAGTGGGCCTGGGAAAAGTACCTGGCCACCTGCGCCAACCACTGGATGCCGCAGGAAATCAACATGTCGCGCGACATCGCGCTGTGGAAGAATCCCAACGGCCTGACGGAAGACGAACGTCGCATCGTCAAGCGCAACCTGGGCTTCTTCGTCACGGCCGACTCGCTCGCGGCCAACAACATCGTGCTGGGCACCTACCGCCACATCACGGCGCCCGAATGCCGCCAGTTCCTGCTGCGCCAGGCATTCGAGGAAGCGATCCACACGCACGCCTACCAGTACATCGTCGAAAGCCTGGACCTCGATGAAGGCGAGATCTTCAACGCCTACAACGAAGTCCCGTCGATCCGCGCCAAGGACGAGTTCCTGATTCCGTTCATCGACGCCATCGCCGATCCGGACTTCAAGACCGGCACGCCCGAAGCCGACCAGACGCTGCTGAAGTCCCTGATCGTGTTCGCGTGCCTGATGGAAGGTCTCTTCTTCTACGTCGGCTTCACGCAGATCCTTGCGCTGGGCCGCCAGAACAAGATGACCGGCGCGGCCGAGCAGTACATGTACATCCTTCGCGATGAATCCATGCACTGCAACTTCGGCATCGACCTCATCAACACCGTCAAACTTGAGAATCCTCACTTGTGGACACCGGAATTTCGTGAGGAAATCCGAAATTTGTTCCTCAAGGCAGTGGAACTGGAATACGCTTACGCCGAAGACACGATGCCGCGCGGCGTCCTGGGCTTGAATGCATCGATGTTCAAGTCCTACCTGCGCTTCATCGCGAACCGGCGTTGCCAGCAGATCGGTCTCGAGCAGCTGTTCCCGCAGGAAGAGAATCCCTTCCCGTGGATGGCCGAGATGATCGATCTGAAGAAGGAACGAAACTTTTTCGAGACGCGAGTCATCGAGTACCAAACCGGAGGCGCGCTCAACTGGGAGTGAGCGTGCTTGCCCGGAGATGCTTTCCGGGTCAGGGGTAGTCGCGACACGCGCTTGGCAGCAGCAGTGAATACGGCAAGCGGCTGGAAACGGCCGCTTGCTGGCGCCATTTGAGATGGCTCGCGCCAAGGGGCGGGGGCCATATCAAATGGTCGTGCGGCATTCATTAGCGCAAACCGTCATGCCGTCGCCTTCAAGGGACGGCGGCTTGCGCCGATGAATAGCCCGGGCTGGTACCTCGCCCTCCGGGGCAGGCGCTTGCACGGGTTTAAGTTCTGGGACCCCTGAACCTAAGGAGCAAGACCATGGCAACTGCCAAGAAGGCCGCCAAGAAGGCGGTCAAGAAAGCCCCGGCCAAGAAAGCGGCCGTGAAGAAGACCCCGGCCGTCAAGAAAGTCGCGGCCAAGAAGCCCGCTGTGAAGAAGGTTGCCGCCAAGAAGGCGCCGGCCAAGAAAGCCGCAGTGAAGAAGGTCGCCGCCAAGAAGGCGCCGGCCAAGAAGGCTGCTGTCAAGAAAGCCGCTGTGAAGAAGGTTGCCGCCAAGAAGGCGCCGGCGAAGAAAGCCGCCGTCAAGAAGGTTGCCGCCAAGAAAGCCCCGGCGAAGAAAGCCGCGGTGAAGAAGGTTGCTGCCAAGAAGGCCCCGGCGAAGAAGGCCGCGGTCAAGAAGGTTGCTGCCAAGAAGCCCGCCGCCAAGAAGGCTGCCGCCACCAAGGCCCCCGCGGCCAAGAAGGCGCCTGCCAAGAAGGCGCCTGCCAAGAAGGCTGCTGCCAAGAAGCCCGCTGCGAAGAAGCCCGCTGTGACGCCGCCGTCGACGGCTGCTGCACCGGGCGCCAAGACCGCGCTGAATCCCGCGGCTTCGTGGCCCTTCCCCACGGGCGGCCGCCCCTAATTCGGGCCGTCCTGAAAACCGCCCGGCGCCGCAAGGTACCGGGCGGTTTTTTTATTGCCTCCCCCCTGCCTGCATGCGTCCACCTCTTTCCCTGGATCCCCCTTGAAGCTGCCTCGCCCCCCTCGCATTGCCACCGTATTGCTCTTCGCCCTCGGTCTGTCGGGCTGCGTGACGCAGCCTCTCGGTAGCGGCCAGCACGAAAAGGAGCAGGCGGAATATGCGCAGATGCTGTATGTGATCGGCGAGGCCCTGAAGGCCGACATGGCAGTGGTGCTGGTGGCGGACCTGACGCCCCACAAGTCGCTCGCCGACGCGGAAGGCATGAGCAAATGGACATCGAACGTCATCTGGACCCACGAGGCCAAGCCGGAGATCGCGTTCAACCGTAAATTCCAGAACAACGAACTGCAACGCGACCCCAAGACCACCTATCTGTTCAAGGCGTTCGAGGTGCATATCCTGCCGCCCGGCAAATACCTGCTGACCGGGGGCGACGACTACCAGCTCAATGCGACGCTCGACGCATTCGGCAAGAAGCCGGCCGCGACCGGCAAGGCACGCGGCGCGCGGGGCACGGCGTCCCTGACGCCCGAGACCTACCGCGAGTACTACCTCGAGATGAACTGGAAGGAGGGCACCACGCACACGCAGACCCGCACCCAGAAATACTGCACCACCATCCATCGGGCCTCGGGCAACTGCGTCGCCTGGGGCGAACAGCAATACGACGAGACCACGCCCGGCATGGGGGCCGGCTATTACCAGGACACGGATTCCCGCGACATCCCGGCGCTCAAGGTGCAGGTGCGCCTGCCTCCCAAGCAGGCGCTGGCGAGCTTCACGCTGCAGGGCGGGCAACTGGTGCTGAGCCAGCGCAGCCATCTGAAGACGCCGAGCTATCGCTACCGCCAGGGAAACTGCCGCAAGGTCGCCGCGGACAAGGTGGACTGCCCGTTGGAGGGCTTCACGGTGCATACGCTTGCGCCTCCCATGGACTTCACGCGCAACTATCTGGCCACCCGTGCCACGCTGAACGCCGAACAGCAGGCCCTGCTGTCGCGGCTCGTGCCGATGCAGGTCACTGTCCTGGGCCGCCAGGGGCCGGCCGATCCGGTCTGGGGCACGCCCATTTCGCTGCCTTGAATACCCCCCGGCTCCAGACTCGTGTCCCGCCAACGCTTGCATGCGACAATGGCCGCCACAACTGACTGATACCTTTCCCCATGTTCGGCGACATCATCCGCTTCCTGCTTGAAATTGCGTTCACCCTGCTGGGCGCCGCGCTGCTGGCGCGCGCCTGGTTCATCGCGGTGCGCATGCATCCCTTCCACCCGGTGGTGCAGTCCATCAACCAGGCGACCAACTGGCTCGTCATGCCCTTGCGCAAGATCCTGCCCAACACCGGCAGGATCGACTGGGCCTGCCTGCTGGCGGCCTGGCTCGTGGCCCTGGTGTACCTGGTGCTGAGCTGGCTGGTGTCGACGGGCAGCATGGTGCCGGTGCAATTGCTGCCGGCCGCGCTGGGCGCCGCGCTCCTCACCGTGGCCCGCTGGTCGTTGAACCTGGTGCTGTGGCTCACGCTGTTGCAGGTGGTGCTGTCCTGGGTCAACCCGGCCGCCCCCATGATGGGCCTGTTGCGCACGCTGACCGCCCCCTTGCTGGACCCGCTGCGCCGCATCCTGCCCAATATGGGCGGCATCGATCTCTCGCCGCTGGCGCTGCTGATCATCGCCCAGGTCCTGATGATGGTGCTGGCGCGCGTCAGCTACGGCATCTTCGGCGTCTGATCGCCTCTGCTGGCTACCCGGCGTTCCGTAAACGGGGCGCCAAACAAGAAGCCCGCCGACAAGGCGGGCTTCTTGCTGAACGGGCCAAGCCGTCCGAGGCGCTTACAGCGGCGCCACGCGGGTGGGGCCGGCGCCGCTGATGACCTGCACGCGCTGGCCCACGCTGACGGGCGTATCGGCTTCCTGGGCAACCACGCGGGTTTCGCCGTTGTCCAGACGGACCGAGATTTCGTAGCCCGAGGTGCGGCCCACGCGGTTCTCGACGGCATTACCGGCGATGGCACCCAGGATGGCGCCGCCCACGGTGGCGATGGCACGGCCCGTGCCGCCGCCCACGGCGTTGCCCGCGACGCCGCCCAGGGCACCGCCGGCCAGCACGCCTGCGCCGCTCGACTTGCTTTCCTGGATGCTGATGGGACGAACGCCCGTGACGGTACCGGTACGCACGATCTGTTCGCGCTGTGCCTGGTCATAGCTGTAGACCTGGCTGGAAGCGCTGTTGTTCGCGCAACCGGCCAGCACGCCAAGCGAAGCCGTCACGGCCGCAATGGCCATCCAGCGCGAGGCGCGCGATTGAATGGCGGTAGTCTGGGTGGTCGGCATGGTTTTCTCCTGATCGAGCGAATGACTCACGGGCAAATATTACCTGGGGCATTCGGACCAATAATAGTCCGATGGCAACAAGCTGCAACCCTTGGATTCTTCAGACGCGCGGGAGTTCTAGACCATAAGTTTCAAGCAATTTCGCACTGATCTCGGCGCGCGAAGGCGCGTGGTTCTGGGGTCCCTGCGAAGCGATCTTGATGGCGCCCATCAGGTTGCCCAGCTTGCAGCTGTCCTCCCAGCTCCAACCCTCGATCAGGCCATACAGCAGGCCGGCGCGGTGCGAATCCCCGCAACCGGTAGGATCGACAACGCCGCCGGCCTTGACCGGCGCAATGATGATCTCGCGGCCTTCCGTGTAGAGCGTGGCGCCTTCGGCGCCGCGCGTCACGACGACCGCGCGCAGGCCTTGCGCGATGTCCTGCATGGAGCGGCCCAGGCGCTGCTCGACCACGCCGGCTTCGTAATCGTTGACCGTCATCGCCTGTGCCATGTCCAGCATGCGGGCCAGGTCGGCGCCGTCGAACAGCGGCATGGCCTGCCCCAGGTCGAAGATGAACGGCACGCCGCCGGCATGCAGCCGCTCGGCGTGCGCGAACATGCCTTCCTTGGCATCCGGCCCCACCAGCGCCCAGCCAGCCTGCACCCCGGTCAGGTCGTTGCTGGCCGAGAAGGACATCGCCCCGGGGTGGAAGGCCGTGATCTGGTTGTCCGCCAGGTCAGTGGTGATGAAGCATTGCGCCGTCAGCGTGTCGGGCACCACCTTGATGCGCGAGGTGTCGATACCCAGATCCTGGAAACGCGCCAGGTAGTCCGTGGCGTCCTCGCCCACCGTGGCCACCGGCACGGGGGTGCCGCCCAGCAGGTGCAGGTTGTAGGCGATGTTGCCGGCGCAGCCGCCGAACTCCTTGCGCATGCGCGGCACGAGAAAGGACACGGCCAGCGTCTGGATGCGGTCTGGCAGGATGTGGTCCTTGAAATAGCCGTCGAACACCGCGATGGTGTCGAAGGCAACGGAACCGCACATCAGGACGGGCTTGCTCATGCTGGATAGACCTCAGGGAAAGAATTTATCGATTTGGTAACCATTGACGGACAGGCCACCGGTGCGCAGCGGCACGGCAAGCGTGACCTCCTCGCCCGCGGCCAACGGTCCGCGCTGCCGCCCGCCCGGCAGGTAGTCGGCGGCGGTCAGCATGCGGCGCGCCACGACCGTGTCGGACAGGTCGGTCAGGCTCAGCATGAGCGCGGGCCACTCCTGCGGCTGGGTATAACGATTGCGCAACACCACATGCAGGATGAGGTCGGGACGCCCGGTATCGGGGCGCCCGGTATCGGGGCGCCCGGACTCGTTCGCCCCCGCCGATCCGGCGGGCGGCGGCTGCAGCGACGACGACATGATGGAGATGCGCTCGGCCCGGCGAGCATAGCCCACCTTGCATTGCAAAGGCTGGCACAGCAGTTCCAGGGCCGGACGCAACGTAGGGACGGCCAGGGCCAGTTGCGTGCGATAGACGAGCAGGCCCTGCCCCACCGCGAGCAGCAGGGCGAGCACGCATGCCCAGCCCCAAAGCTGGCGGCGCAGCCGCGCGCGCTGCAGCAGGTCGTCGTCGAGAAAGGCGGGCGACGGCGCGGCAACGGGATCGCGGCCCGGATAGATGCCATCGGCCGGCCTTGGCGCGAAGCCGTCATCTTCCGGCATCCGCGCAAGGATAGGGCTGTCCTCGCCGTCCGCGGCCTGCAGGTTCGCGCCCGCCGCGGGTGCCTCCACGCGGCGCGTGCGCCACACGAAAGGCGCCGCCGAGGAAGGTGGCGCGCCATCGGGCAGGAACATGGCGGGTTCGCGCGCGCGATCCGGCGCCATGGCCTCGTCGTCATCGTCCAACGCACCGTCCTGCTCGCGCTGCGCGCTGTGGCGCAACATGTCGGCGCGATTGCGCAGGACCGCCGGCGGCTGCCTGCGAGGCAGGGGCTCATCGGCCGACGTCAGGCAGGCATAGCCGTCGAACACCGCCGCGCAATTGCCGCAACGCACCAGCCCGCCGCGCAGGCGCAACTGCTCGGCCTGTACCTTGAAGGTGGCGCCGCATTGCGGGCAACGGGTGTTCATGACCATCGGGATGCGTCCCGGCCCGCGGCCTAGCTTCGCTGGCCGTGCAGGCAAACCCAGCCATCGCGGGTCTGCCAGACGGACAGGGCAATCCAGGGCGCATACGCGGCGGCGACCTCCTCGGCCTGGCGGGCCAGCACGCCGGACAGCACCAGATGGCCGCCCGAGGCCACGCGGCCGGCCAGCATGGGCGCCAGCACCTTGAGCGGATTGGAGAGGATGTTGGCCACGACCACGTCGCTCTGGCCGTCGGGCAAGCCATCGGGCAACGCCGCCAGGACAGCCACGCCGTTGACGCCGGCATTGTCCAGCGTGGCTTGCACTGCCTGCTCGTCGATGTCGATGCCGCGCGTGAGGCCTGCGCCCAGCTTGCGGGCCGCGATGGCAAGAATGCCCGAGCCGCAGCCATAGTCCAGCACCGTCGCGCCTTGCGGCAGGCACTCGGCCAGCCATTCCAGGCAAAGATGGGTGGTGGGATGGCTGCCGGTGCCGAATGCCAGGCCCGGATCCAGCTGGATGGCGATTCGCGTGTCGGAGGCCTGCGGCGCGGGCACCTCGTCGGCGTGCCAGCTCGGCACGATGAGGATGCGCTCGCCCACGTGGATGGGGCCGAACTGCGATTGGGTCAATCGCACCCAATCGGCATCCGGCACGTCGCGCAGATGCCAGTCGCGCACGGCCTCGGCCGGCACGCCGCTATCGAGCAGGGCGGCTTCGATCAGTTGGGCGGGGTCCGCGCCATCGGGCAACAGCGCCACGACGCGGTTGCGATCCCAGGCCAGGGTCTCGGGTTCCAGGCCAGGCTCGCCAAACAGGGGTTTCTCGGCATCGGTGTCGCTGTCGGCATCCTCGACGGACACGGACAGGGCGCCAGCTTCGAGCAGCGCGTCGGACCAGGCTTCGGCCAGGTCTCCCGGGCAGGACAGCACCAGTTCACGCATAGTGTTTTTCCATCATCAAACCAGGTGGACGATCCACCCGGCATAAGCGCCTGCGTCTCCGATCCGGGCCACCGCGGAGCCGGCTCTGCCGGTCCGCCAGTGGCGCCCCCTGGGGGGGAAGCGCCGCAGGCGCTTCGGGGGGACCGCTACGGACGTTGTTCCAGCTTGTGCTCCAGGTAGTGGATGCTGGTGCCGCCTTCGATGAAGCGGGCATCCTGCAGCAACTCGCGGTGCAGCGCAATGTTGGTGGAGATGCCCTCGACCACCATTTCGGACAGCGCGATGCGCATGCGCGCGAGCGCCTGCTCACGCGTGTCGCCATAGGTGATGACCTTGGCGATCATCGAGTCGTAGTTGGGCGGGACGAAATAGCCGTTGTAGACGTGCGAGTCGATCCGCACGCCCGGGCCGCCCGGCACGTGCCAGTTGGTGATGCGGCCGGGGCTGGGCGTGAAGCGGAAAGGATCTTCGGCGTTGATGCGGCACTCGATCGAGTGGCCCTTGAACGCGATGTCGCGCTGGCGCAGCAGGAACTTCTCGCCGGCGGCGATCAGGATCTGCTGCTGGACGATGTCCACGCCCGTGATGAGCTCGGTGACCGGGTGCTCGACCTGGACGCGCGTGTTCATCTCGATGAAGTAGAACTCGCCGTTCTCGAACAGGAACTCGAAGGTGCCCGCGCCGCGGTAGCCCATCTTGCGGCAGGCATCCGCGCAGCGGTCGCCGATGCGCTCGATGAGGCGGCGGGTGATGCCGGGGGCCGGCGCTTCCTCGATGACCTTCTGGTGGCGGCGCTGCATGGAGCAGTCGCGCTCGCCCAGCCAGACGGCGTTGCGGCCGCCGTCGGCCAGCACCTGGATCTCGACGTGGCGCGGGTTCTCGAGGAACTTCTCGAGGTAGACCTCGGGGTTGTTGAACGCGGCGCCCGCTTCCGACTTGGTCATGGTGACCGCGTTCAGCAGCGCTGCTTCGGTGTAGACCACGCGCATGCCGCGGCCGCCACCGCCGCCGGCGGCCTTGATGATGACCGGGTAGCCGACTTCACGCGCGATGCGCAGGACTTCCTGGGGGTCGTCGGGCAGCGCGCCTTCCGAGCCGGGCACCACGGGCACGCCGGCTTCGATCATGGCGTGCTTGGCGCTGACCTTGTCGCCCATCAGGCGAATGGTCTCGGGGCGCGGGCCGATGAAGACGAAACCGCTCTTTTCCACGCGCTCGGCGAAATCGGCGTTCTCGGAGAGAAAGCCGTAGCCGGGGTGGATGGCTTCAGCGTCGGTGACTTCGGCGGCCGAAATGATGGCCGGCATGTTCAGGTAGCTGTCGCGCGACGGCGCCGGCCCGATGCAGACGGACTCGTCGGCCAGGCGGACGTACTTGGCCTCGCGGTCCGCCTCGGAATGCACCACCACGGTCTTGATGCCCAGCTCCCGGCACGCACGCTGGATGCGCAGGGCAATCTCGCCACGGTTGGCAATAAGGATTTTTTCGAACATATCAACCAATCACGAACAAGGGTTGGCCGTACTCGACGGGCTCGCCGTTCTCGATCAGGATTTCCTTGATGACGCCGGACTTGTCGGCTTCGATTTCGTTGAGCAGCTTCATCGCCTCGATGATGCAGAGGGCGTCGCCTTCCTTGACGGTCTGGCCGACTTCGACGAAAGGCTGTGCGCCGGGGTTGGGCGCGCGGTAGAAGGTGCCGACCATGGGCGCCTTCACCAGGTGGCCCTGGGGCACTGCCGGCGCAGCGGGCGCGGCGGCTTCGGCCGGGGCGGCGGCGGGGGCGGCGGCGGGGGCGCCGGCCGCGACGACGGGCGCCTGGGCGTAGATGGGCTGCGGCGTGGCGGCGGGTTGCGAGAACTTGACGATGCGAACCTTGCCCTCGCCCTCAGTGATCTCGAGTTCGGCGATGCCCGATTCCGCCACGAGGTCGATCAGGGTTTTGAGTTTTCGGAGATCCATACAAGACTTTCCATAAAGTGCGTGGCCGCTACCCGCCGGACGGGACGCCACAGAAAAATTGAAACGAGCAAGGCGTGGCAGGTGCCACGCCGGAGATCAGTACGCCACGGCGTAACGCAGGGCGGCTTCGTAGCCAAACGTGCCCAGGCCCGCCACGACACCCACCGCCTGGTCGGACAGGTAGGAGTGGTGGCGGAAGGGCTCGCGCTTGTAGACGTTGGAGACGTGAACCTCGATGAACGGGATGGCCACGCCAGCCAATGCGTCCCTCAATGCCACGCTGGTGTGCGTGTAGGCGCCGGCATTGATGATGATGAACTCGACCGACTCGCGCGCCGCGCGCTGGATCCGGTCGACCAACTCTCCTTCGTGATTGGACTGGGCGCTTTCGACGGAAACGCCCAACTCCCGGCCAAGGACGGCAAGCCGCTCATCGACCTGCGCCAGCGTGACGCTGCCGTAAAGTTGCGGTTCCCGCGTGCCCAGCAGATTGAGGTTGGGACCGTTGAGAACCAGGATGCGTTGCGCCATTTTGTCGGCAGAAGTTAACGATAGACCGTTTTTTTACGTCAAAACGGGGCTTGTTGTCCATCGTGACAACTAGGTGTACCGATCTAGCGAACGGGCCAGGTCATCGGGGTTGATCTGCCCCAGAACCTTGCGGGATACCGTCCCATCTGCGTCGAAAATGAGCGTAAAAGGCAGCCCGCCCGCGGCGTTGCCCAGCCCCCTGACAATATCGATACCGCCATGCCCCGCGACCAGCAGGGGATACCCCACCGGCACCTTTTCGGAAAATGCGCGCATGTTGTCCGCGGAATCGATGCCGATGCCGACAAAGTGCACGCCCGGATATTTCTTGTGCAAGGCGTCCAGGTCGGGCATTTCCTTGACACAGGGGGGGCACCAGGTGGCCCAGAAGTTGACCAGCATCGGCTTGCCGCGGAAGCTTTCCATGGCGACGGGCTTGCCGGACAGGTCAGGCAAGGTCAGCGCATAGAGGTCTGTCGGCGCGGCCGCCGCGGCCGTGCCCGGGGCGGCGCGCTCGGCGCCCGGCCCCTTGCGGGAGGACTCGCGCCAGGCGAACCAGCCTCCGCCAATCATGGCGGCCACGCCCAGGGCGCCGGAAAGAAAGACTCGACGTTTCATGCGCGAATGATAACCGCCCGGGCCACTACAATGCAGGCCGGAGGTTTCCATGCATCTGCACATATTAGGGATCTGCGGCACGTTCATGGGCGGACTGGCCCTGATCGCCCGCGCCGCGGGACATCGCGTGACCGGCTGCGACGCCGGGGTCTACCCCCCCATGAGCACGCAGCTCGCGGAACAGGGCATCGACCTGATCGAGGGCTTCAGCCCCGACCAGCTGGCGCTCAAGCCCGACCTGTACGTCATCGGCAACGTGGTCTCGCGCGGCAATCCGCTCATGGAGGCCATCCTGGAATCCGGCGCGGCCTATACCTCCGGTCCGCAATGGCTGGGCGAGCACGTGCTGCGCCAGCGCCACGTCCTGGCCGTGGCCGGCACCCACGGCAAGACGACCACCAGTTCGATGCTGGCCTGGATCCTGGAATACGCGGGCCTGGCGCCCGACTTCCTGATCGGCGGCGTGGCCAGCGACCTGAAAGTCTCGGCCCGACACGCCCCCGGCGCGCGGCACTTCGTGATCGAGGCGGATGAATACGACACGGCGTTCTTCGACAAGCGCTCGAAGTTCGTGCACTACCGTCCGCGCACGGCCATCCTGAACAATCTTGAATACGATCACGCGGACATCTTCCCCGATCTGGCCGCCATCGAAACCCAGTTCCACCACCTGGTGCGCACGATCCCCGGCAGCGGCCGCATCGTGCTGCCCACGGATTGCGAGGCGCTCGAACGCGTGCTGGCGCGCGGATGCTGGTCGGAAAGCGTGCGGATCGGCGACGAAGCCGGCTGGTCAGGCCAGCCGCTGGATGCACAGTCCTTCCGCGTGCTGCACGCGGGCAGGCCCGTGGGCGAGGTCCACTGGGCGTTGACCGGCGCGCACAACCAGGCCAATGCCCTGGCGGCGCTGGCGGCGGCCGAGCACGTGGGCGTGGCGCCCGCGACCGCGATCGCGGCGCTGTCGGCCTTCGGCGGCGTGAAGCGCCGCATGGAATTGCGCGGCGAAGTGCGTGGCGTGGCCGTCTATGACGACTTCGCCCACCACCCCACCGCCATCGCCACCACCCTGGACGGCCTGCGCCGGCAGGTGGGCGACGCCCGCATCCTGGCGGTGCTGGAGCCGCGCTCGAACACCATGAAGCTGGGCACCATGGCCGCCCGCCTGCCGCAAGCCCTGGCGCTGGCCGACCGCGTCTATTGCTTCGGCGCGCGCGAAGGCAAGCATGCGCTGGGCTGGGACCCGGCGCAGGTCCTGGCCCCCCTGGGCGGCCGCGCCAGCGGCTGGGACGACCTGGACGCACTGGTGGCGGCGGTCGCCCGGGAAGCCCGCGCCGGTGACAAGGTGCTGGTCATGAGCAATGGCGGCTTCGGCGGCATCCACGGCAAGCTGCTCGCCGCGCTGGCCTCGCCGGCAAGCTGACCCCTCTCCACGACAGGCCCCGGCATGCTCCTCTATCTGCACGGCTTTCGCTCCTCGCCCCAGTCCTACAAGGCGCAGCTCACGGCCAAGACCCTGAGCGCACTGGGCATGCAGCGCTGGTGGCGTTGCCCGCAACTGCCCGTGTCGCCCCGCGAGGCCGCCCAACTGGCCCTGGCCGAGGCGGAAAGCCTGCTGGCCGGGCCGCGCTGGCCGGGCTGCCCCGACGGGCCCGAGGGGCTGACGGTGGTGGGCTCGTCGCTGGGCGGCTACTACGCCACCTGGCTGGCCGAGCGGCTGGGCTGCCGGGCCGTGCTGCTGAATCCCGCGGTGCTGGCCGCCCGCGCCCTGGCGGCGCAGGTCGGCGAGCACCAGATGTATCATTCGGACGCGCCGATGACGTTCCTGCCCGAATACCTGGACGAGCTGGACGCCCTGCATGTGCCGCGACTGACACGCCCCGAGCGCTATTTCCTCATCGCCGCCACCGGCGACGAGGTGCTCGACTGGCGCGACATGCGCGACTACGCCGCCGGCTGCAGGCAGCACATCATCGAAGGCGGCGACCACGCGCTCTCCGGCTTCGAGCGCTGGCTGCCCCTGGTGCTGGCCTTCGCGAACCTGCCGGCGCCGCCCTCCCCGGCCTCACCCTGACATTCCGCTCGCCGCGACCAGCGCGGCGGCCCCCCGGTATCCATAGGCATTGACGATGTATCTGTTTTACGAAGAAGACGGCGGTTTCAAGGCAGGCCGTATCCTGTCGGAGGCCGACGCCAGCCTGCAGGTCGAATCGGAGTCGGGCAAGCGCAGCAAGATCAAGACGGCCAGCGCGCTGTTCAAGTTCGACGCGCCCGACGCCCCCGCGTTGATCGCCCAGGCGCAACAGCAGGCAGAGGGCATCGACCTGCCCTTCCTGTGGGAATGCGCGCCGCAGGATGAGTTCGACGCCACGGAATTCGCCGCCGACTATTACGGCCATGCCCCCGGCGCCGTCGAAAAGGCCGCGCTGATCCTGGCGCTGCACGGCGCGCCCGTGTATTTCCACCGGCGCGGCAAGGGCCGCTACCGTCCCGCCCCCCCCGACATCCTGGCAGCGGCGCTGGCCGCGCTGGAGAAGAAGCGCCTGGCCGCCGAGCAGCAGGCCAGCTGGGTCGACGACATGGCCGCGGGCCGCCTGCCCGAGGCCATCGGCGCCATCGCCGAAACCCTGCTGGTGCGGCCCGACAAGAACGGCATGCCCTGGAAGGCCCTGGAGGCTGCCTGCACCCGCCTGCAGAAGACGCCGGAGCGCCTGCTGCTGGACCTGGGCGCGTGGCCGCATGCGCTGGCCCTGCACAAGCGCCGCTTCCTGGCGACCTATTTCCCGCGCGGCATCGATTTCGGCGCCATCACCCTGCCCGCCCTGCCCGACGGCCTGCCCGAGGCCGAGGTCACCGCCTATTCGGTGGATGATGTCACCACCACTGAAATCGACGACGCCCTGTCCGTGAGCGTGCTGCCCGACGGCCGCGTTCGCGTGGGCGTGCACATTGCGGCGCCGGCCCTGGCGGTCACCCGCGACAGCGACCTCGACAAGCTCGCGCGCGCGCGCCTGTCCACGGTCTACATGCCGGGCGACAAGATCCCCATGCAGCCCGATGCGGTGAACGATGCGTTCTCGCTGGAAGCGGGCCGCCCCGTGCCGGCCCTGTCGCTGTACGTGACGGCCGACCCGGCGACGGGCGAGATCGCGGCCACCGAGACGCGCCTGGAACGCCTGACGGTCAAGGAGAACCTGCGCCACAACATGCTGGACGGGCAGGTCACCGAAGCCGCGCTGCAGGACCCGGACGCGCCGCTGCCCTACGCCGACTGGCTGCGTCCGCTCTGGCAACTGGCCCAGGCGCTGTCGGCCCAGCGCGACATCGTGCGCGGCAAGACCGAGAACAACACGCGGGTGGAATACAGCTTCTACCTGGACGGCAACCCCGACGATCCCGACACGCCCGTGCGCCTGGTGCCCCGCCAGCGCAACGCGCCGCTGGACCGCCTGGTGGCCGAATACATGATCCTGGCCAACCGGGTCTGGGGCGGCCTGCTGGACGAGTGCGGCGTGCCCGGCATCTATCGCTCGCAGCAGGCGGGCCGCGTGCGCATGAGCACGCAGTCGCTGCCCCACGAGGCGATCGGCGTGCCGCAGTACGCCTGGAGCACCTCGCCGCTGCGCCGCTACGTCGACCTGGTGAACCAGCGCCAGTTGATCGCCGCCGCCGAACACGGCGTGTCGGCCCGCCTGGTGGCGCCGTACAAGCCGCGCGACGCGGATCTCTTCGCCATCATCGGCGCCTTCGACGCCCAGTACGCCGCCTGGGGCGAGTTCCAGTCGAACCTGGAACGCTACTGGTGCCTGCGCTGGCTGGCGCAGCAAGGCATCACGCGCACCCGCGCGCAGGTGCTGCGCGAAGACCTGGTGCGCCTGTCGTGCGCCCCCTTCGTGACGCGGGTGGGCGGCCTGCCCGAACTGGAACGTGGCCAGGAGGTCGAACTGGACATCCTGGGCGCGGACGAGCTGGCGCTGACGCTGGACTGCCGCTACGTCTCGACGGTGGAATCCGCCTGAGCCGGGCGGGCGCCCGAGGAAAATTCCCGGGCACCCGCCCTCGCCTCGTAAAATGGCGCGCGTGCAAGCCCACTCCGTCGCCCCCTCTTCGCTGAACCGTCTGCTGCGCTGGCTGGCCTCGCCCCGCCGGCAGCGGCTGCGTTTCGGCATCGTGGTCTCGCTGGCCGTGCACGCCGGCGTGCTGAGCCTGGGCGCGGCCCTGCCCGATCCGGCCCGCCCGCCCGCCCGCGGCCTGGAGGTGGTGCTGGTCAATCGCGAAAGCGCCGAGGCGCCCGCGCAGGCCAGGCTGCTGGCCCAGATGCAGCTCGATGGCGGCGGCGCCGATGCCGAAGGCCACGCGCAAAGCCCGCTGCCCTATACGGGCGAGGCGGCGCAGGCCGTGGTGCTGGAAGCCTTGCGCCAACGCCAGCGCGAACTGGAAGACGAGCAGCGCCGGCTGCTGACGCAGCTGGAAAGCCGCCGGGCCGCCCCCGCCGACAAGCCGCGCGCCAGCGCCTGGGAAGCCACCCGTGAGGCGGGCGCCGACAACGAAGACCAGCCCGCCGTCCTGCAGAACGCACAGGCCGCCGCGCTGAGCGAGCAGGTGAAGCAGTACAACGCCCGCCCCCGCAAGCATTTCTTCGCGCCGTCCACGTCGGCCTCGCCGTATGCGCAATACGTGGACGGCTGGCGGGCCCGCATCGAGCAGACCGGCACCCGCCACTATCCCGCCGAGGCACGGGGCCGCCTCTATGGCTCGCTGCGCATGACCGTCACGCTGCGCGCCGATGGCAGCGTCGCCCAGATAGACATCGACCGGCCCGCGCCGCACGCGATACTGAACCAGGCGGCGCGCCGCATCGTCCAACTGGCTGCGCCCTTCCCGCCGTTCCCGCCAGACATCGCCCGCGAGACCGATCTGCTGTCGATCACCCGCACCTGGCATTTCACCCACGACAGGCTGGAGGCCGGCGCGCCCTGAGCGCCCGCCTCCGCCACCCTGGAAGCCCCATGACCCTTGCCGCTCCCGCCCGCTACGCCGTCGTCGGCAATCCCGTTGCCCACAGCCGCTCGCCGCGCATCCACACGCTGTTTGCCGCCCAGACCGGCAAGACGCTCGTGTACGAGAAGCTGGCAGCGCCGCTGGACGGTTTCACGGCGACGGTGGCGGACTTCTTCGCCGCTGGCGGCCTGGGCCTGAACGTGACCGTGCCGTTCAAGCTGGAAGCCCATGCGCTGGCGGCGCGGCACCTGAGTCCGCGCGCGCGCGCCGCGGGCGCCGTCAACACCCTGTGGCGCCAGGACGGCGCGCTGCACGGCTGCAATACCGACGGCGTGGGCCTGGTGGCCGACCTGAAGCGGCTGGACGCGCCGCTGGACGGCGCCCGGGTGCTGCTGGTGGGCGCCGGTGGCGCGTCGCGCGGCGCGCTGAGACCGCTGCTCGATGCCGGCTGCGCCCGCCTGCGCATCGCCAACCGGACCGAGGCGCGCGCCTTGCAACTGCTGGCGGACTGGCAGGCCCTGGGGGGCTCGGATACGCGCCTGGATGCCACGGGCCTGGCAGGCGCGGGCATCGCGCAGGGCTGGGACCTGGTCATCAACGCCACGGCCAGCAGCCTGGCCGATGCCGCTCCCGACCTGCCCGCCGCGCTGTATGCGGCGGGCGCGCACGCCTACGACATGATGTACGGCGCCGCCCCGACCCCGTTCATGCGCCAGGCGCGTGCCGACGGCGCCGCGCAGGCGCACGACGGCCTGGGCATGCTGGTCGGCCAGGCCGCGGAAAGCTTCCATATCTGGCACGGCTTGCGGCCCGACCCCTTGCCCGTCCTGGCCGCCCTGCGCGAAGACCTGGCCCGCCCCGCGGAGGTGCCGGCATGAGCACCTCGCCGCGGCGTGGCGCGCCCCCTCGGCGCGTGTCCTGGTTTCGCATCATCACCGGCGCGCTCATGGCGCTGGTGTCGCTGGCCATCCTGTACCAGCTGTGGTTCCTCTTCATGGTGTTCTGGTACGCGCACCAGAACCCGGGCGGCAGCGCCATGATGCGCGCGGAGCTCACGCGCCTGCAGGCCGAGGACCCGGATGCCAGGCTGCGCTATGAGTGGGCCGATTACGACAAGATAAGCCGCAACCTCAAGCGCGCCGTGATCGCCTCCGAGGACGCCAACTTCACCGAGCACGAAGGCGTGGAGTGGGACGCCATCCGCAAGGCCTGGGAGTACAACCAGCGCCAGGCCGCCCGCGAAAGCAGCAAGCGGCGCGGCGGCTCCACCATCACCCAGCAGGTGGCGAAGAACCTGTTCCTGTCTGGCGACCGCAGCTATCTGCGCAAGGGCCAGGAACTGGTGCTGGCCTACACGATCGAGCACGTCATGACCAAGGAACGGATCCTGGAGCTCTATCTGAACGTGGCTGAATGGGGCGTGGGCGTGTTCGGTGCCGAAGCCGCCGCCCAGCATTACTACGGCGTGGGCGCCGCGCAGCTGTCGGCCAGCCAGGCGGCCCGGCTGGCGGCCATGCTGCCCAACCCGCGCTACTACGACAAGCACCGCAACACGTCCTATCTGAACGCCCGCACCGGCACGCTGCTGCGCCGCATGAACATGGTGCAGATCCCCTGACCCGGGGGAGATCCGCGCCAGCCGGCGCGCGTCACGCGCCGGCGGACTTTTCGTACGCCAGGTAATCCAGGTGGATGCCGATGTGATCGGCGATGTACTTGGCATCGTGCCAGATCCCCCAGATGAATGACGAGGAACGATTCGTCTGGTTCGGCAGGCCCACGAAGTAGATGCCCTTCTCGGGGGTGATGCCGCGCTTGTGCACGGGATAGCCCTTGTCGTCGAAGATGTCGAGGCCCACCCAGCTGTAGTCCACCTTGAAGCCCGTGGCCCAGACGATGCTGCGGATGCCGGCCTGCGCCAGGTCCAGGCTCAGGATCGGCTGCGTCAGGCATGCCGGATCGTCCAGCAGCTGCCACGCCTCGGGCTCGGGCGGCAGGTCCAGGCCATTCTGCTCGATGTACGCATCCGCCTCGCGCAGGACTTCGAAGTAATCCTGGTCGCCCTGCGCCACGTTGCGGGCCAGGCCTTCCTCGAAGTTCATCACGCCGTTCGCATAGTCCTTGGCGATGCCCACCAGTTCGATGCCCGAGTGCGCCAGGCGGCGGAAATCGATCGTCCTGCCGTTGTCATAGCCGCTCACCGCGAACGCGACGTGCTCGCGCTTGGGCTTTTTCTTGACCTCGTCCCACATGCCCAGGGCGCCCAGCCACCAGCAGTAGTCGCGCCCGCGATAGGCGCGCGGCGGGCGGTAATGCTCGCCCACCGACAGATAGACCTTGCGGCCGGCCTGGCGCAGTTCTTCGGCGATCTGCGAGCCCGATGCGCCCGCGCCGACGACCAGCACCGCGCCATCGGCCAGTTGCGCGGGGTTCTTGTAGGCCGATGAATGAACCTGCTGGATGCCGGCTTCGGCCGGGACGATCCGTGGATAGCTCGGGATCTGGAAGGCGCCGGTGGCCACCACGACATGCTGCGCGTCGATCACGCCTGCCGAGGTCGTCACGGTGAAGCCAGGACGCTTGTCGTTGCGCGTGACGCCCAGCACTTCCACGCCCGTGCGCACAGGCGCCTTGATCATGGCCGCATAGTCCTCGAAATACTTGGCCATGCGCTCCTTGGGCGGGAAGACATCCGGTCCGACGTCATCGAACTTCAGGCCCGGGAAGCGGTCGTGCCAGGCGGGGCCGTTGGCCACCAGCGAGTCCCAGCGCTCGGAGCGCCAGCGCTCGGCGATGCGCTTGCGCTCCAGGACGATGTGCGCGATGCCCATCGCACCGAGGTGTTCGCTCATCGCAATGCCGGCCTGTCCGGCGCCGATCACCAGCGTATTGGTTTTTTCAACTGACATGTTCTTTCCTAGGAAGTATCGAGACCAGGTCCGGCACGGGAACCGCGCACCCGACGATGCGACGCAGTGTGAGCCAGATGGCCAGGCGAGAGAACTTCGTTTTTTGGACGCTGGGCTTAGGAAAAAGCAAATCACTGCCGGCTTTCGCTTTTTCCGATGCCGGGCCTCAGCATCGACAAAGCGTCGTGGCCCGACCCTTGCCGTATTCTGCAAATCATGAAGAACAGCCCCCTGCCTCCCGACTCCTCCTGCGCGGTCAGCCTCGAAGGCGTCGTCAAGAAATACCGCCAGCAGACCGTGCTGCAGTCGCTCACGCTGAAGATCCAGCGCGGCGAATTCCTGACCCTCCTGGGCCCTTCCGGCTGCGGCAAGACCACGCTGCTCAACCTCATCGCCGGCTTCGCGGAAGCGGACAACGGCGAGATCTTCATCGAGAACCAGCTGGTGACCGACCTGCCCCCGTATCAACGGGAGATCGGCATCGTGTTCCAGAACTACGCCCTCTTTCCCCACATGACGGTGGCGCGCAACATCGGCTATGGACTGCGCATGCGCGGGACGCCGCCCGATGAGATCGCGCGGCGCGTGAAGGAGGCGATGGCGCTGGTGAAACTGACCGACCTGGCCGAGCGCAAGCCGCGCGAACTCTCCGGCGGCCAGCAGCAGCGGGTCGCGCTGGCGCGGGCGCTGGTCATCCGCCCCAAGGTGTTGCTGCTGGACGAGCCGTTCTCGGCGCTGGACAAGGGCCTGCGCGGGGCCATGCAGATCGAGATCCGCGAGATCCAGCGCAAGCTGGGGGTGACCACGGTGTTCGTCACCCACGACCAGAGCGAGGCGCTCAGCATGTCGGACCGGATCGCGGTGATGTCCGGCGGCGTCATCCGCCAGATCGCCACGCCTGACGAGCTGTACCGCAACCCGCAGGACCCTTTCGTGGCCGCGTTCCTGGGCGACGTGAACATCCTGCCGGCGCACTACCACGGCGCCGATCCGGGCGGCATCCTGCTGCGCCTGGGCGCCGGCCTGATCCGCGTCGACCGCGACCGCCTGGTCGGAGGCTCGCACGAAGGCCGGCGCCTGGATATCTACGTGCGGCCCGAGCAGATCCGCCTGGAGGCCCTGCACGGCGACTCCGTGCTGAGCGGCACGGTGGTGAACCATGTCTTCCAGGGCGACCACATCGATTCCTATATCGACGTCGACATTCCGGTGGCGGGCAACCAGCGCGTCATGGTGCGCACGGCGGGACTGAGCGCGCCGCGGCAATGGCCGGTCGGCACGGTCACCGGCCTTGCGCTGCCCGGCGAGGGCATCAGCGTCTTCAATGCCGCCTGAGACGCGCATGGCACCGATGACGATCCCCTCGGCCATGCAGGCCATCATCGCCACCACGCCCGGCGACGCGAGCGTCCTGGCGCTGGCTGAACGTCCCGTCCCGCAACCCGGCCCCGGCGAGGTGCTGCTGCGCGTGCTGGCAGCCGGCGTCAACCGGCCCGACATCATGCAGCGTGAAGGGCTGGCCAAGCCCGCGCCCGGCGTGACCGACGTGCTGGGCCTGGAAGCCTGCGGCGAGGTGGCGGCCTGCGGTCCTGGCGTGCCCGGCCACCTGCTCGGACAACGCGTGATGAGCCTGCTGCCCGGCGGCGGCTATGCGCCCTGGTGCGTGGCGCGCCTGGACCATTCGCTGGCCGTCCCGGCCACGCTCGACGATGCGGCGGCAGGCGCGCTTCCCGAAGGCCTGTTCACGGTCTGGCACAACCTGTTCGAACTGGGCGGCCTGCGCCTGGGCGAAACCGTGCTGGTCCACGGCGCGGCGGGAGGCATCGGCACCCTGGCGGTCCGCCTGGCCCATGCGGCGGGCGCCCGAGTCATCGCCACCGCCGGCAGGGCGGATCGCCTGCCCGCATTGCGGGACATGGGCGCAAGCACGGCCCTCTGCTACCGGGATGCCGATTTCGTGCAGGCCTGCCTGGATCACACCGACGGCAGGGGCGTGGACGTCGTCCTGGACATGGTGGGCGGCGACTACGTGCGCCGCAACCTGCAGGCGCTGGCCTTTGGCGGCCGGCACGTCAGCCTCTCCTTCCTGCAAGGTGCGACGGTCGAACTGGACCTGCTGGTCCTGATGCAGAAGCAGCTCAGCCTGCATTCCTCGACGATGCGCCCGCAAAGCCCCGCCGAGAAGGCGCGCATGGCCCAGGCCATTGCGCGGCACGTGCTGCCGCTGGTCGCGGACGGCCGCGTCCTGCCTCGCGTCTGCGACAGCCTGCCGCTGGCACAGGCGGGCGAGGCACACCGGATGCTGGAGCGCGGAGACGTGTTCGGCAAGGTCGTGCTGCATCCCTGACCCCTTCCCGCCGCCCCCCATCAGGACACCCCATGCTCCAGCTGCTCTACGCCCCGACATCGCCCTATGTCCGCAAGGTCATGGCCTGCGCCCACCTCTGCGGCCTGGTCGACCGGATCGAATGGCTGGACAGCGCGGCGAACCCGATCCGGCGCGACGCCAGGATCGCCGTCCACAACCCGCTGGCCAAGGTGCCGACCCTGATCCTGCCCGATGGACAGCCGCTGTACGACAGCCGCGTGATCTGCGAGTACCTGGCCGACCTGGGCGGGAACCCTCACCTGTTTCCCGCCGCGGGGCCGCAACGCTGGCAGGCGCTGACGCGGCAGGCACTGGGCGATGGCCTGCTCGACGCAGCCCTGCTGGCGCGCTACGAGTCCACGGCCCGGCCGTCCGAGTGGCAATGGCCCGCCTGGCGCGAGGCGCAACTGACCAAGGTCGCCGCCTGCCTGGACACGATCGAGACCCTGGCGCCGAACCTGGCCCTGGACATGCCCTCCATCGGCGAACTCACGCTGGGTTGCGCGCTGGGCTACCTGGACTTCCGCTTTCCCGAACTCGACTGGCGCGCCCGCCATCCCGCCGCCGCGGGCTGGGAAGCCAGCTTCCGCGCCCTGCCCGCCCTGCAGGCGACCCTTCCCCATGAGCCCGAGACGACACGACCATGACCTTGCCCTCCGCGCCCGCCGATGCCGGCCGCCCCACGATCTGGTTCCTGAACGGCCCCAATGCCAACCTGTATGGCCTCGACGCCAACAAGACCTATGGCACGGAGAGCTTCCCGGCGCTGCGCGAACGCTGCGAAGCGAAGGCAGCCAGCCTGGGCCTGGCCCTGCGCTTCGTGCAGTCCAACCATGAAGGCCAGTTGGTCGACTGGATCCAGGAAGCGCGCGGCGAGGCCCCGGGCCTGATCATCAACGCCGCCGGCCTGACCTATTCGTCCGTGCCCATCCTGGATGCCCTGCTGGCGTTCCCGGGCCGGATCATCGAAGTGCACATGAGCAACATCTGGCGGCGGGAGCCCTTCCGCCATCACTCCTATATCTCGAAGGCCGCCGACGGCGTCATCGCGGGACTGGGCGGGGAAGGCTACGAACTCGCCATCGACGCCATGTCCCGCCTGGTCAGGACGCCCCGATGAGCGGCGGGACCCAGGCCATGACCGGACACCCCAGCGGCGCCCTGGTGTTCTACAGCGCCTTCGACGATTTCGATACCTGGAAGAACGCCCTCCATGCCTGCCTGCCCTCGCTGCGCATCCTGCATGCCAGCGAGGTCACCGACCCGGCCGGGATCCACTATGCCCTGGCCTGGAAACCCCCAGCGGGTTTCTTCGACAGCATGCGCAACCTGCGCCTCATCATCAACCTGGGCGCGGGCGTCGATGCGCTGGTCGGCCGCAAGGACCTGCCGGCCAACGTGCCGATCACCCGCATCACCGACCCCGACATGGCGCGCATGATGGCGGGCTACGTGCTCTTCGCCACGCTGCGCCACGCGCGCGAGATTCCCTGGTTCGAGCAGGCCCAGCGCCGTGGCGAATGGGCCTATCGCCACCCCCGCTCGCCACGGGACATCCGTGTCGGCGTGCTCGGACTGGGCGAACTCGGCGCACACGCCGCCCACGAGCTGCAGCGCCAGGGCCTGACCGTGCTGGGCTGGTCGCGCAGCCCGCGCGAGATCCCCGGCGTGCGCTGCCACGCGGGCATGGATGCCCTGGACACCGTGATCGCCCAATCGGACATCCTGGTGATCATGCTGCCGCTCACGCCCCAGACGCACGGGCTGCTCGGCCGCGAGCGGCTTGAACGCCTGCCGCGCGGCGCCTCGCTCATCAACGTGGCCCGCGGCGCGCTGGTCGACCAGGCCGCCATGACGGCCCTGCTGCGGAACGGCCATATCGGCGCGGCCACGCTCGACGTCTTCACGCACGAGCCGCTGCCGGCGGACGATCCGCTCTGGCGCATGGAGAACGTGCTGATCACGCCCCACCTGGCTTCCGTTGCCATTCCGGCATCGGCGGCCACGCAGATCGCCGGGAACATCCTGCGCGTCGCACGAGGCGAGGCGCCGCTGCACGAGATCGATCCGTCGCGCGGCTACTGACCGCCTGGCCCCTGAACAAAGAAAAAACGGCGCCGGGGATTCGCATCCGGCGCCGTTTTTCTTGGCCCTGCCGGGCTCAGTGCCCGTCCTCGATATTGAGCACCTTGCCCAGCCCGAGGAAGTAGTTGGCGAACGCGAGCAGCGTGGCGGTGACGGCGATATAGACGACGGACAGCGCCGCCAGCGTCGGGTCCGCGAACTCGCGCACGTAGTTGTACATGGAGACCGGCAGCGTCTGCGTCATCTGCGTCGTCACGAACAGCGACGCCGTGAACTCGCTGAAGGACATGATCGCCGCGAACAGCCATCCGCCGAAGAGGCCGGGCCCCAGCAGGGGAAGGGTGATCGTGAACATCACGCGCAGGGGCGATGCGCCCAGGCTGGCCGCGGCCTGCTCCAGCCGTTCGTCGAGGTTCTCCATCGACACGTAGACGCTGCGCATGACGAAGGGCAGCACCAGCATCACGTGGCAGAGGATCACCAGCCCATAACCCCGGTCCAGGTCGAACTGGGCGACCAGGATCAGCAGCCCCAGGCCCAGCGTGAAATGCGGGATCACCAGGGGCGACAGGAGGATGCCCTGCAGCAGGTCCTTGCCCGGGAAGGCCATGCGCTTCACGGCGATGGCCAGCGCCGTCCCGATGCCCAGGGCGATGAAGGACGACCAGAGCATCACGATCAGGCTGGCCCGGAAGCCCTGCTGGAAGTCCGGATAGGTGAAGGCGCGGATGAACCAGCGCCAGGACCAGGTCTCGGGGGGAAAGGTCAGGAGCGCCTTGTCGTTGAAGGACGCCAGGGTCACGACGAAGACGGGCAGCAGCACGAAGGCCAGGATGAGCACGATGAGCAGGGGCGCGCCGATGCGCAAGAGCAGCATCGTCATGTCCCGGCGGCGCGGCGCCGGGGTGGCGCGGGAAAGGGAAGAGGCAGTCGTCATGCTAGTGGGCTCCCATTGACTTGAGGCGGCGGGTCGCGCGGCCGAGCAACAGCAGCGCCGCGAAGGTCAGGGCCAGTCCGGCGACGCTCAGGCTGGCGGCCAGCGGGAAGTTCATCGACGAGAACCCCAGTTGATACACCAGGGTGGACACCGTGGGCACGCGCCCGCCCCCGATCATCTGCGGCGTGGCGAAGGCGCTGAAGGTCCAGGCGAAGGCCGTGGTGATGCTGGCGATGATGCCAGGCATGGACAGCGGCAGCGTCACCGTCAGGAACGTGCGCACCGGCCCGGCGCCCAGGCTTTGCGCCGCCTTCTCGTAGTCGCGGTCGATGTGCGAGATGGCGGTGGCCAGCATCAGGACCACCACGGGAATCGTCACGTGCACCAGCGCGATGAGTACGCCCAGATGCGTGAACATCAGGTTCAGCGGCAGGTCGATCAGCCCCAGCTTGCGCAGCGTGGTGTTGATGAAACCGTTGCTGCCCAGCACGATGATCCACGAGTACGTGCGCACGATCTCGCCCAGGAACAGCGGCGTGATCGACACGATGAGGATGAAGGGCTTCAACACGCGGTTGCGCACGCGCACCAGTGCGTAGGCCAGCGGATAGGCGATCAGCAGCGAGAAGATCGTGGTCTCGATGCTGAGCAGCAGGGTGTTGGTGAAGGCCGTCAGATAGATGGACTTGCCCAGGCCGGAGAAATTCTCCAGCGTCAGCCCGCCCACCTCCATCGAGCCGGGAATGAATGCGCGCACGCTGAACTGGAGCACCGACGCCATCGCCACGCAGATGCACAGCGCGACGAGCCCCGCGGGGGAAATCAGCCATCCCCTCAGACTGGAACGCGTGTTCATGGATCTTCCGTCTTCCGTAAGCGTTGAAATCTCGAATTGCCCGCGTCCCGGCGCGCGCGCTCGGCGGCCGGGACGCGAACGCGGCAGAGCGCGATCAGTTCATGATGTTTTCGGTGAACCACTTGCGCCACTCGGCGGTCTTCTCCGCGCGCAGCTTGTGATCGATGATGATGGCCTGCTTTTCCCACTGTTCCTTGGTGGTGAACACGCCGGGCAGGGCCGCGTCCTCGGCCGAGACCTTGGCGTTGGTCACGACCGGGCTCGCCTTCTTGTAGGCCACGATCTTCGACTGGACCTCGGGCGACAGCGCGATGTCCATGAACTTGTAGGCCAGGTCGGTCTTGGTCGTGCCTTTCATGATGCCCATGGTGTCCACGCCCAGGACCGCGCCTTCCTTGGGCATCGTGACCTTGATGGGCACGCCCTGGCCGATCATGTAATAGGCGTTCATCGACAACAGCACCTGCACGGGCGTCTCGCCGGTGGCGATCAGCTGCTGGCTGTTGGCGTCGTTGGTGTAGAAGGCCTTGAAGTTGGGCTTGAGCGCGCGGAGCTTGTCCGTGCCCTTTTCCCAGGTGCTGGCATCGCCGCCCGAGAGCAGCGCGGCCACGTTGATGATGTGGCTGGGGTCGAAGTCCGGCGCCGACAGCTTGGCCTTGAGCGCGGGGTTCCACAGGTCGTTCCAGCTCTCGAAGGTGATGTCTTTGGGCACCAGGTCGGGGCGATAGCCGATGGTATAGACATAGGCCCAGCTGCCGACGTGGAAGGGACTGATCCTGGCCTGCTCCACCAGGTTGGCGTAGTTGGGCAGCTTCGCCGTGTCGAGCTTCTCGAACAGGTTGCCGTCCGCGTACAGCCAGCCGATGTGCGAGGTCGTGAAGGTGATGTCGCTTTCCGGCGTCTTGCTCAGCTTGGCCTTGTTCAGGCGGTCGATCGTGCCGCCGGTGATGTACTTCACCGGCACGCCCGTCTGGCGGGTGAACTCCTTGCCGATGTTCTCGTCGATCAGGTCGCGGAAGCTGCCGCCCCAGGTGCTGATGACGAGGGCTTCCTCGGCCGAGGCCACGCTGGTCAGCAGCGCGCAGGAAAGCAGACTGGCGACCGTAAGTTTTCGAATCATTGCAAACCCCTTGTGATGTTGTCGTCCGACGAGCGCTGCCGACCGGAGTCCAGATGATGGGAGAGGCGGCCTGCCGCACCAAGTCACCTTTTCCTTAGGGCCGGTTCGCATTTCCCGAACCGCCATGCCGCCCAGGCCGGGTCGGAATTTCCGAGAGCGCCCACCGGAAAAAACAAATAGGCGCGACGGCGCCGGGGATCGACGATGGAAGCCTCGCTTTTTCCCGCAGGTCTGCGCCCGCGCCCTGCCCGTGCCAACCTCTCCAGGCAACCATGAAACACACGCGCATCCGTCCCTTCAACACCAAGGCCACCTATCCCGAGCAAAGCCTGGACAACGACCTGTGCCAGGCCGTCGTCGCGCGCGGCAGCACCGTGTTCCTGCGCGGACAGATCGGCCAGAACCTGGACACCTCCGAAAGCGTCTGCATCGGCGACGCGGCGGGCCAGGCGGAACAGGCCATGGCCAACATCGCCATGCTGCTGAAGGAGGCCGGCGGCGAGCTCAAGGACATCTGCAAGATCACCATCTACCTGATCGATCCGCGTTACCGCGAAGCGGTCTATCGCGTGGTGGGCCGCTGGCTGCAGGGCGTGCACCCGGTTTCCACGGGCCTGGTGGTGTCCGCGCTGGCCCGCCCGGAGTGGCTGGTCGAGATCGACGCCACCGCGGTCATTCCGGACTGAACGCCATGACATTCTCGATTCTCGCGCGCTGCCCGGAATCGGGGCAGTTCGGCGCGGCAGTCTCGTCCTCGTCGCCCGCCGTGGCGGCGCGCTGCATCCGCGTGCGCGCCGGGGTGGGCGCGGCGGTCAGCCAGAACATCACCGACCCCGCGCTGGGACCGTTGGCGCTGGACCTGATGGCACAGGGACGCACGCCCGAGCAGGCGCTGGCGCAGCTGCAGACGCGCCCCTTCATCGACTACCGCCAGCTGATGGCCATCGACGCCGCGCATCCGCCCGCCGTCTTCACCGGTCCGAGCGCGCTGGGCACGCTGGCCAGCGCGACGGGCACGCACGCCGCCTGCGCGGGCAACATGCTGGCGTCGCGGGACGTGCCCGGCGCGATGCTGGTTGCCTTCGAGCATGCCAGCGGCCCGCTGGCGGAGCGGCTGATGCGGGCATTGCTTGCCGGCCAGGCCGCCGGCGGCGAAGAGGGGCCTGTCCACTCGGCGGGCCTGCTGGTCTGCCACGAACTGGACTGGCCGCTGGTCGACCTGCGCCTGGACTGGGTCGAGCACGCCCCCGTCGAAGCGCTCTATGAGACGTGGAAGGTCTACGAGCCGCAAGTCGAGGCCTACGTCACCCGCGCCCGCGATCCGCGCGCGGCGCCCAGCTTCGGCGTGCCTGGCGACCTCTGACGCGGGCGTCGCGGGGCGCGCGCCAGGCGCTTCCCCCCCTCGCCCTGGAGAGTGTGGATACACTGAAGCCCGCCTCTTGCTTCCCTGAATCGGACAATGCTCAATCGCATCTCGCTGCGCCAGATGGAGTATTTCGTGGCCACTGCCAGGCACGGCAGCATCGCCTCGGCCTCCTCGCAGATCCATATCTCCCCGCCCTCCATCTCGGCCGCCATCGCCCATATCGAGACGGAGCTCGGCGTGCAGCTGTTCGTGCGCCACCCGTCGAAAGGCCTGGCGCTGACACCGCTGGGCATGCACGTGATGCAGGAGTGCGAGGGGCTGCTGGAGCGCGCCTCGCGGCTGTACGACATCGCATCGGACTCCAACGACAGCATCCAGGGCGTGCTGCGCGTGGGCTGCTTCCAGCCCCTGGCCGCCATGATCGCCCCGGAAGTCATCTTCGGCTTTGCCCGCGCCTTCGAGAAGGTCGAGCTGCACATGGTGGAAGGCGACCAGCAGGAGCTCATCAACAAGCTGCACACCCTCGACATCGACGTCGCGCTGACCTACGACCTGCAGCTGGGCGAGGAAATCGGCTTCGAGAGCCTGGCGCAAATGCCGCCGCACGTGCTCGTGAGCGAACTGCACCCGTTGGCACAGCAGATCGCCGTCACCCTCGAGGAACTGGCCCAGCAGCCCATGGTGCTGCTGGATCTGCCCATGAGCCGGGAGTATTTCCTGTCGCTGTTCTCCAAGGCGGGGCTGGAACCCAATATCGTCGCCCGCTCGCGTTCCGAGGATGTCGTGCGGTCGATGGTGGCCAACGGTTTCGGCTATGCGCTCTTCAACGTCCGGCCCAAATCGACCCAGTCGCTGGACGGCAAGCGCCTGGTGCGCCTGCGCCTGGCCGGGGAACAGCGGCCGATGCTGCTGGGCATGGCCACCTACAAGCCGATGAAGCTCTCGCGGCTGGCGCAGGCCTTCATGCAGCGCTGCCGCGCCTACATCTCGAACCAGTACATCCCTGGCATGAGCGCGGCCAGCTTCTTCGACCCCCACATTTCGAACCCTGCCGGGCCGCCGCCCCGCTGAGCGCGGCGCAGCGGCCCGGCGCCCCTCTTCCCAGCGCAAGCCATGACGTCTCCCCTCCCTTCCGGCAGCCTCGCGCTGCTGCGCGAACTGATCGCCTTCCCTTCGGTCACCCTCACGCCCAACGCCGCACTGATGGACCGTGTCCAGGCGATCCTGGACACGGCCGGCATCCCCTCGACACGGGTCCCCGACCCGCAGGATCCCTCGCGCTGCAACCTGTACGCCAGCGTCGGCCCCCAGGGCCTGCCGGGCATCCTGCTGTCGGGACATACCGACGTGGTGCCGGTCGAGGGCCAGCCCTGGACCGTGGCGCCCTTCGCGGCGACCGAGCGCGAGGGGCGTGTCTATGGCCGGGGCGCCGCGGACATGAAAGGCTTCGTGGCCTGCGCCGTCATGGCCATGGTCCTTGCGGCGCGGCAGCCGCTCAAGCGCCCCTTGCAACTCGCGCTGTCCTTCGACGAGGAAATCGGCTGCGTGGGCGTCCGGCACCTGCTGCATGCGCTGAAGGACCTGCAACCCCAGCCCTCCCTCTGCGTGGTCGGCGAGCCCACCCTCATGAAAATCGGGACGGGCCACAAGGGCAAGGCTGCCTATCGGGCCCGCTGCCGCGGCCAGGCCGGCCACTCGGGCCTGGCGCCCCACTACGTCAACGCCATCCACACGGCGGCCGATCTCGTGGCCGCGCTGCGGGAGGTGCAACAGGACCTGGCGGCCCACGGGCCGCGCGAGGCAGGCTACGCCGTCCCCTACTCGACCGTGCACGCCGGGACGATCCGGGGCGGCACCGCCCTGAACATCGTGCCGGCCGACTGCGACGTGGATTTCGAAATTCGTAACATCGCGCTGGACGAACCCGCCGAGATCCTTGCCCGGATCGTGGCGCGCACCCAGGCGCGGATGCGCGACGCCCAGGCGCTGCCCGCGGCACAGGCACCCGATATCCAGCTCGTCAACGCCTATCCCGGCCTGTCCGTCCCCGACGACGCGCCGAGCGTGCGGCTGCTGGCCTCCTTCCTGCCGCCGGACACGCCCCGCACCAAGGTGGCATTCGGAACGGAAGGCGGCCTCTTCGGCCGGCAATGGCGGCAGACCGCCGTGCTGGTCTGCGGCCCGGGCAGCATCGAAGTGGCCCACAAAGCCGACGAATATGTGGAGATATCGCAGATCGAGGCCTGCGACCGGATGCTCGCCAACTTGGCAAAACACCTCTGCGCCTAGGGAAAGCACAGGAAAAACCACAGCCCGGGCGCTGCGCGTCGGCAAAGAATCCGAAAACGTCGCAAAATACCGGGTTTACACCTTCGGTCCAGAACCCGACCCCTATGCGTACAGCCCGTCGCTACCTGGCACGCGAAATCTATCGTTCCTGCACGGTCGTGCTGCTGGCCCTGCTCGGCCTCTTCACGTTCTTCGCGCTGGTCGATGAGCTGGACGGCCTGGGCGGCAACTTCACGTTGCTCTCGCTGCTTTACCTGCAGGCGCTGGCCCTGCCGACGCGCCTCTACGACCTGCTGCCCATCGGCCTGCTGATCGGCGCCATCCTGGCCCTGGCAGGCCTGGCACAACGCAACGAGCTGGTGATCCTGCGCGTGTCCGGCGTCAGCGGCCTGCGTCTCATGGGCATGCTGTGGCTCGTGACCCTGCCCGTGATGGTCCTGGCGCTGCTGCTCTCCGAGGTCGCCACGCCCGCGGCGGAACTGCGCTCGGGCGAAGCCAACCTGCTGCTGCGCGGCAAAGCCGGCGGCGGCCGCATGGCCAGCGGCTACTGGTTCAAGGAGCCGGTGGCCGGTGGCGGCTCGCGCATCCTGAACGTGAAGAACCTGCTGGCCAACGGCGGCGTGGGCGACGTCACGCTCTACGAATTCGAGAATGCCCAGACCTTGCGCGCGTTCTCGACCGCCAAGACGGGCCGCTTCGAGGACGGCAAGCTGATCCTGGAAGACATCGGCGAGAACACCATTGCCAGCGATGCGACGGACCGTTTCAAGGATGCCGCCGCGCCCCAGAAACCGCTGCTGGCCAGCCGTCGCCTGGAAAGCCGCACCCTCGACACCACCCTGACACCCGAACGCCTGCTGGCCCGCGTGCTGACGCCCGAGCGCATGTCGCTCTTCAGCCTGTGGGACTACATCGACTATCTCCACGGCAACAACCTCCAGACGGACCGCCAGGTCGTGGCGGTCTGGCGCAAGCTCGTCTACCCCTTCACGCTGCTGGTCATGATGACCATCGCCGCCCCGATCAGCTTCATGCAGACGCGGCGCGGGGGCGTCGGGGCCAAGGTTTTCATCGGCATCCTGCTGGGGGTCGGTTTCTTCATGCTCAACCAACTGGCGCTGAACGTCGGCATGCTGGGGCGCTGGCCGCCCTGGGTGACCGCGCTCGTGCCCAACGCCGCCGCGCTGACGCTGGCGCTGGGGTCGCTGTGGGTCATGGAAAGCCGGCATACCCTGGCGAACCTGTCCCAGCACCGATGGCCCTGGAGAAAATCTAGCGTATGAGCAGTCCCGACATCTGGATGATCGGCGATGTGCAAGGGTGTTGCGGTCCGCTGGACGCCCTGCTTGAGCAACCTGAACTCACGGCCGACCCGGCTGCCCGCTACTGGTTCGCGGGCGACCTGATCAACCGGGGCCCCCAATCGCTCGCCACCCTGCGCCGCATCCGCGACATGGAGGAACGCTCCGTCTCCATCCTGGGCAACCACGACCTGCACCTGCTGGCCGCCGCCGCCGGCGTGCGCCGGCCCGGCAAGAACGACACGATCGACGAGATCCTGGACGCGCCCGACGCCGATGAACTGATCGACTGGCTGCGTTACCGGCCCCTGGCGCATTACCAGCATGACCATCTGATGGTCCATGCGGGCGTGCTGGCCAAATGGGATGTCGCCAAGACGCTGTCGCTGGCGGGCGAAGTGCAGGACGCCCTGCGCTCGGCCAACTGGAAGAAACGCCTGCAGAAGATGTACGGCAACGAACCCGTGCACTGGAAGGACGGCTTCGAGGGCGCCAAGCGCCTGCGCGTCATCATCAACGCGCTCACCCGCATGCGGCTGTGCACGGCCAAGGGACTGATGGACTTCACCGCCAAGGCCCTGCCGGGCGATCCGCCGCCCGGCCTCATGCCGTGGTTCGACGTGCCCAAGCGCGCCACCCGCGACGTAACCGTGGTGTTCGGCCACTGGTCGACGCTGGGCCTGCTGCTGCGCGACGATGTGATCTGCCTGGACTCAGGCTGCGTCTGGGGCGGCCAGCTGACCGCCGTGCGCCTGCAGGACCGCCGCGTCGTGCAGGTGAAGTGCTCGCAATTCCAGGATCCGGGCAAGGACTGAGCGTCCCTGCCCGCGCGGCGCGGCTCAGCCCGCCGCGGGGTCCATCGTCTCGTCCACGCCCCTGCGCACTTCGTCGCGCACCATGGCGTGCGCACGCGTGGCAAGCGCCACGCGGGTACAGACCTCGCCTGCGTCGTTCTGCCGCACCAGGGGCGGCAGGAACACGGCCTCGATCACGACGCTGCGGCTGCGCAGCACGCGCCACGCATTGCCCATCAGGCTCTCCTCGCCGACGAAGGCCGCGAAATCGCTGCGCCGTCCCTCGTGCATGAAGCACAGCGCGACCGGCTGGATGGCGACATCGAGATGGCGGGCCGGCTCGAAGAGACTGGGATGGAAGGGACGCACGTCATAGCCCGGCGAAGTCGTGCCTTCCGGGAAGAGGCCCACGGCTTCGCCGCGGTCGAAACGCAGGCGCATGGCCTCGCTGACCGCATGCACCGCGTGGCGCTGGCCACGCTCGATGAAGACCGTGCCCGCGCCCGCCACCAGCCAGCCGATGATCGGCCATTTGCGGATCTCGGCCTTGGCGACGAAGGCGGTTGCCCGCACGCTGTTCAGCACGTAGATGTCCAGCCACGAGACATGGTTGGCCACCCACAGCACCGGCGCCTGCAGCACCGGCTCGCCGCGTACCAGGATCTTGACGCCGCAAGCCGCCATCAGCGTGCGGGACCACTTGCGGTTGGCGATGGCCTTGGCACGCACGCTCATGAACGGAAATGCCGTGGCGATGATCAAGAGGCCCAGCAGGACCAGCGCCAGTGCGATCGTCAGCCGCAAGACATAACGGAGGAGACTCACGCAGCCGCTTCCCAGACGACGCGGCCGCCCACCACCGTGCTCTTCACGCGCCCCTGCAGCACCATGCCGTGGAACGGCGTGTGGTGGCTCTGGCTGAGCAGCGTGTCACGGCCCACCTTCCAGCGCGCATCGAGATCGACCAGGCAGAAATCCGCCGGCGCGCCCACGCCCAGGCGGCCGCAAGGCGGCAACGCCGGGGCGCCAGCGGCCAGGATGCCGGCAGGCTCGCTGGTGACGCGCGCCAACGCCTGCTTGAGCGGCACGCCTGCGTCTTCGGCCCACTTGATGGTCAGCGACAGCAGCAGCTCCAGGCCCGTGGCGCCGGCTTCCGCCTCGGCGAACGGCAGCAGCTTGCCATCGTCGTCCACCGGCGTGTGGTCCGAGCAGATGGCATCGATGGTGCCGTCCAGCAGCCCGGCGCGCAGGCCGTCACGGTCGCGCTGGCCGCGCAGCGGCGGCTCGACGCGGAAATTGCTGTCGTAATAGCCGATATCCACGTCGGTCAGGTGCACGTGGTTGGCCGAGACGTCGCAGGTCACGGGCAGGCCTTCGCGCTTGGCCTGGCGCACCAGGTCCACGCCCGCGGCGCTGGAGATGCGGCACAGGTGCAGGCGTGCGCCGCTGACGCGCTGCAGGTCGAACAAGGTGTTCAGCGCAATGGTTTCAGCCTGCACCGGCACGCCCGACAGGCCCAGGCGCGAGGCATAGGCGCCGCTGGCGGCCACGCCGCCGCGCGCCAGCCACGGATCCTGCGGACGCAGCCACAGCACATAGCCGAAGGTGTGCGCGTATTGCATGGTGCGCAGCAGCACGCCGGTGTCGGTCACGGCCTGGTCCGCCTGCGAGAAGGCCACGCAGCCCGCCTCGGTCAGCTCGGCCATCTCGGTGACGACCTCGCCCTTCAGGCCCACGGTCATGGCGCCCAGCGGATACAGGTGCGCCTGGTTCAATTGGCGCGCGCGGTGCTTGAGCATTTCGACCAGGCCCGGCTCGTCGAGCGGGGGATCGGTGTCGGGCGGCTGCACGAGGCTCGTCACGCCGCCGGCCAGCGCGGCCTGCATTTCGGACTCCAGCGTGGCGCGATACTCGAAGCCAGGCTCGCGCAGGCGTGCGGCCAGGTCGACCAGGCCCGGCAGCACGGCCAGTCCGGCGGCGTCCAGCGTGCGGCTCGCCTCGAAGCCGGCGGGTATCTCGCCCACGCCCACCACGCGGCCCCCGGCCACGTAGAGGTCGCAGACACGGTCGATGTCATTGGCCGGATCGATCAGCCGGCCGCCCTTGATGTGCAATTTCATCTGTGTTCTCTACCGAAAGTCAGTGCCGGCTCAGGCGCTGGCGCCCGCCACGATGCTCATGACAGCCATGCGCACCGCGATGCCGAAGGTGACCTGCTTCAGGATCACGGCCTGCTCGCCATCGGCCACGGCGGAGTCGATTTCCACGCCCCGGTTCATGGGGCCGGGGTGCATGACGATGGCGTCGGGCTTGGCCAGGGCCAGCTTCTCGCGCGTCAGGCCGTAGTGCTTGAAGTACTCGTGCGAGGACGGCAGCAGCGCGCCGCGCATGCGCTCGCTTTGCAGGCGCAGCATGATGATCACGTCCACGCCCTTCAGGCCCGCGCTCATGTCGGTGAAGACGCGCACGCCCATCTGTTCCAGGCCGCCCGGCAGCAGCGTCAGCGGCCCGATGGCGCGGACTTCCGCCACGCCCAGCGTGGTCAGCGCATGGATATCGGAACGCGCCACCCGCGAGTGCAGGATGTCGCCCACGATGGCCACGGTCAGGTTGGAGAAATCTTTCTTGAAGTGCCGGATCGTGTACATGTCCAGCAGCGCCTGCGTCGGGTGGGCATGGCGGCCGTCGCCGGCATTGACCACGTGCACGTGCGGCGCGACGTGGCGCGCGATCAGGTGCGGCGCGCCGCTGGCCTGGTGGCGCACGACGAAGAGGTCCGCCTGCATCGCCGACAGGTTGGCGATGGTGTCCAGCAGCGACTCTCCCTTGGCGGCCGAGGAGGCATTGATGTTCAGGTTGAACACGTCGGCCGACAGGCGCTTGGCCGCGATCTCGAACGTGGTGCGGGTACGGGTCGAGTTCTCGAAGAACAGGTTGAATACGCTCTTGCCGCGCAGGAGCGGCACCTTCTTGACGTCGCGCTCGGCCAGCGGCACGAAGGTCTCGGCCGTGTCCAGGATGTGCGTCAGCACGTCGCGGGGCAGGCCTTCGGTGGTCAGCAGGTGCGTCAGCTCGCCATGCCGGTTGAGCTGAGGGTTATTCATCGTCCGTTTCCTTTTCGAGGGCGAGGGCAAAGCTGCCGTCTTCCTGGCGGGTCAGCACGAGGCTGCCGTCCGGAGCCGGCTCCACCCGCGCGCCCACGGCGCAGGCAGCAACAGGCAGTTCACGTCCGCCACGGTCGAGCAGGACCGCCAGCCGGATCGAGGCGGGGCGGCCGTAGTCGAACAGTTCGTTCATGGCGGCGCGGATGGTGCGGCCGGTGAAGAGCACGTCGTCGACCACGATCAGGTGCGCGTCGGCCACCACGAAGGGGATGTCCGAAGGCTGCACCTGGGAATGCAGGCCGATGCGGTCGAAATCGTCGCGATAGAAGCTGATGTCCAGGGTGCCGGGCTTGCCGGGCAGGCCCAGGTCGGCCTGCAGGCGCTCGGCGAGCCAGGCGCCGCCGGAGTGGATGCCGACCAGGTGGACAGCGCCGGCGGGCAGCGCAGCCAGCTCGCGGCGCACAGCTTCACGCAGGCTGGCGTAGAGGGTTTCGGCGTCAGGCAGGGCGTCGGGGGTATAGACGGGAGGCGTATGGGACATGGTCAGGAAAGGGTTGCGCGATCACTGCAACTAACGGATCGCATCCAGATATCTTTGCAGAATAATAGCCGCTGCGACGGCGTCCTCGGGCGCGTGGGTGCCCAACTGCGCCTGTGCCTCCATGCTGGAGCCCCGCTCGTCGACCAGGACGACCGGCAGGCCGAAGCGCCCATGCAACTGGTTGGCGAAGCGCCGGCCCTGCAGGCTGGCGTGCTGCTCCGTGCCCGCCGAGGTCAGCGCCAGGCCGACCACCAGCCGTTGCGGCTGCCAGTCGGCCAGCAGTTGCGCGATCCGGGCGAAGCGGCCATCGCGGGTGGGGGCCAGGATGATTTCCAGGGCGCCCGCACGGCGCGTGACGGTATTGCCCAGGGCCACGCCCAGCTTGCGCGTGCCGAAATCGAAGGCCAGCAGCGTCTCGTCGGCGCCAGCGCCCGGGGGAGAGGCAAGGTCGAGCACGGTGACGCCCGTGCCCTGCCCCACCGAAGGCAGCGGTTTTTCCGGGACCGGCTCAGGCATGCCCGGCGCCACCGGACAGCATGACCGGATCGATGCCCAGCAGCTTCAGGGCAGCCGGGTAGCGCTCTTCCGGCGCCACGTCGAAGATGATGCCCTGGTCGGAGGACATGCTCAGCCAGGCGTTCTGCGACAACTCGCTTTCGAGCTGGCCCGCGCCCCAGCCCGCATAACCCAGGGTGACCAGCATGCGGGGCGGGCCGTTGCCGTCGGCCACGGCCTGCAGCACATCGCGCGAGGTGGTGAGCGCGAGCTCGCCGAGGCGGATGCTGGAGGTGTAGTCGCCCGGCGGCGCATGCAGCACGAAGCCCCGGTCCGTCTGCACCGGTCCGCCGAAGAACACCGGCGCGTCGCGCGCGGGCATGATCTCCAGCTTCATGTCGATGCGTTCGAAGAGCGAACCCAGCGTCAGGTCGGTGGGCCGGTTGATGACCAGGCCCAGCGCCCCGCGCTCGGTGTGTTCGCAGACATAGATGAGCGTGCCGGCCAGGCTGCCTTCGACCATGCCGGGCATGGCGAGCAGGAACTGGTTGGACAAGTCGATGGCAACGCCAACCGGCGTCGGGCCGTTGTCGGCGACGGGTTCTTTGCTTGCTGTCATGGCGCCCCCCTCCATCGGGTAGTGAAACTTTGCTGGCTGCCCTTGCGCGAAATCAGATTTCCATCAGCTCGAAATCTTCCTTGCGCGCGCCGCATTCGGGACAGACCCAGTTCGGCGGCACGTCTTCCCAGCGGGTGCCGGGAGCGATGCCCTCCTCGGGCAGGCCTGCTTCTTCTTCGTAGACCCAGCCACAGATCAGACACATCCAGGTTTTCATGCTTGATTTCTCTCGTTTCGTTCGGGACGACGCGCCGGCCGGCACGACGCCGGGCGAACGATACGCGACCTTCCCCTACAATGGGGTCAATCTTACCGAAACCCAACCGGCGCTGCCCGGGGTCCGCGCGGAAAGCCGGCACATGCGCCTGGCCTCCTCGCCGCAGCCCGCGCGCCGCCGCAACCTGATGCCGTAGCCGTGGCCGCCATTCCGACTCCCCCCCTCGTCCTGCTCTTCGGCCCGGTCGACCCGACCGGCGCCGACGGCCTGCCCGCCGATGCCATCACCTGCGCGGCGCTGGGCGCCCACGGGCTGGCCTCTCCCACCGCGCTGACGGTGCAGGACAGCGCCAGCATCGAAGACGTCGTACCCCTGCCCCCCGAGCAGATCGACGACCAGGCCCGCTGCCTGCTCGAGGACATGGCCGTGCAGGCCATCAAGGTGGGCACGCTCTATACCCCCGAGGCCGTCAGCGCCGTGGCCCAGGTGGCCGCCGACTACAGCCACCTGCCGCTGGTGCTGCACCTGGGCGGCCAGGGCCTGCCCGTGGGCGACGCCGCCGAGCAGGAAGACGCCGAGGACGTGCTGGGCGCGACCTTCGAGCTGCTGCTGCCGCAAGCCGACGTGGTCGTGGTCGACCACCTCCTGCTCCTGCGCTGGCACGCCGAGGGTTTCCTGGAAACCAACGAAGCCTCGGATGCCTACCTGGCGCTGCTGTCCGCCGGGGCCGACTGGGTGCTGACGCTGGGCCATGCCCTGCAGGCGGGACACCGCAACAGCCTCTTGTCCGGCCCCGACCAGCAGACGGCCTCGTGGCCCTGGCAGGCCCCGCCCGAGCGCACCGGCGGCGCGCTGGCCGCGGCGCTGGCCGTCTGGCTGGCGCACGGCCTGACGGTGCCCCAGGCCGCAGAACGCGCCATTGCCTACGCGGACGCCGCGCTGGGCAGTGCCTTCCGGCCCGGCATGGGCCGCCACATCGCCAACAGGATGATCCGCCTATGACCGATATCCCCCACGCCGCCCCGCCTTCCCCCGCCACGCCGGCCACCCGCCTGCCCCGCGGCCTGTATGGCATCACCCCCGAGTGGGACGACACCGACCGCCTGCTGGCCGCCATCCGCGCCGCCGCCCGCGGCGGCCTGCGCACGCTGCAATTGCGTCGCAAGACCGTCTCGCTCCCCTTCAAGCATCAGCAGGCCATCGCCGTGCGCGACGTGTGCCGCGAGCTGGGCGTGGTCTTCATCCTGAACGACCACTGGCGCCTGGCGCAGGAACTGGGCGCCGACGGCGTGCACCTGGGCCGAGAAGACGGCGATCTGGCGCTGGTGCGCCAGAGCGTGGGCGACAGCCTGCTCATCGGCGCATCCTGCTATGACGACATCGGCCGCGCGCGCGACCTGCTGGATGCGGGCGCCGACTACATCGCCTTCGGCGCGGTCCATCCCTCTCCCACCAAGCCGCAGGCCGTGCGCGCGCCGCTGTCGCTGCTGGGCGAAGCCCGCACGCTGACCGATGCGCTGCCCGCGCCCCGCCCGGCCGTCGTCGCCATCGGCGGCATCACGCCCGATAACGCCGGGGCCGTCGCCGAGGCCGGCGCCGACGCGCTGGCGCTCATCAGCGGGCTGTTCGAGGCGCCGGACGTCGAAGCCGCCGCGCGCGCCTGCTCCGCCCTGTACACGCAGGCCTGAGCGGCCGCGACATGACACATCCCTCACCCTTGCCCATCCGTCAGGACACCCAACCCGCCATGTCCCGCAACGAAGACCTCTTCACCCGTGCCGCCCGCAGCATTCCCGGCGGCGTGAACTCCCCCGTGCGCGCCTTCCGCTCCGTCGGCGGCACGCCGCGCTTCATCGCCCGCGCCCAAGGCCCCTACATCTGGGATGCGGAAGGCACGCGCTATATCGACTACGTGGGCTCGTGGGGTCCGGCCATCCTGGGCCACGCCCATCCCGAGGTGATCCGCGCGGTGCAGGAAGCCGCCGTCAACGGCCTGTCCTTCGGCGCCCCCACCGAAGCCGAAGTCGAAATCGCCGAAGCGCTGATCGCGCGCCTGCCCTCGCTGCAACAGGTGCGCCTGGTGAGCTCGGGCACCGAAGCCACCATGAGCGCCATCCGCCTGGCGCGCGGCGCCACGGGCCGCAACAAGATCGTAAAGTTCGAGGGCTGCTACCACGGCCACGCCGACAGCCTGCTGGTCAAGGCGGGCTCCGGCCTGCTCACCTTCGGCAACCCGACCTCGGCGGGCGTGCCGGCCGAATTCGTGGCCCACACGCTGGTGCTGGACTACAACGACCAGGCCGCCGTCGAGGCCGCCTTCGCGCAGCACGGCCAGGACATCGCCTGTGTGATCGTCGAACCCGTGGCCGGCAACATGAACCTGGTGCGCCCCGCCGCCGGCTTCCTGCAGGCGCTGCGCGACCAGTGCACGCAGCACGGCGCCCTGCTGATCTTCGACGAGGTCATGACGGGCTTTCGCGTCGGCCCGCAAGGCGTGCAAGGCTTGACGGGCGTGACGCCCGACCTGACGACGCTGGCCAAGGTGATCGGCGGCGGCATGCCGGTGGGCGCCTTCGGCGGCCGCGCGGACATCATGGCGCACGTGGCGCCCGTGGGGGGGGTCTACCAGGCCGGCACGCTATCGGGCAACCCGGTGGCCGTGGCCGCGGGCCTGGCCACGCTGCGCCTGATCGGCGAGCCCGGCTTCTATGACCGCCTGGGCGCGCAAACCGAAAAACTGGTGCAGGGCCTGTCCGCCCGCGCTCAAGCGGCCGGCGTGACCTTCAGCGCCGATTCACTGGGCGGCATGTTCGGCCTGTATTTCGGCGCCAAGGTGCCGACCTCGCTGGCGGAAGTGTCGGCCTGCGACACACAGTCCTTCACCCGCTTCTTCCACGGCATGCTGTCCGAAGGCGTGCACTTCGCGCCGTCGGCATTCGAAGCCGGGTTCGTGTCGGCCACGCATGATGACGCCGTCATCGAGGCGACCCTGGATGCGGCGGAAAGGGTGTTTGCGCGGCTTTGAGTCTTGGCTGGGGTTGTGATTGTCTTGGTGGGGTTTCGAGACCGCCGGGTTGACGGCCGCCGCGGCTGGGCGGGACGGCGGGCGCCCGGCCCGGGGTGCGTCGCGCTGCTGGCGCCACGCAGCCAAGCAGAGAACAGGCGCTAACGGCGACCGCCGCCCGAAGCGCGCTGCCTCCCCCCCTCCAACCCCCGCCCCCACTCTCTCAACAGCTGCCCTATTGCTTTTCCGAATGCTGACCGGTGGGCGCTGTGGGCGCCCTCCGGTCAGCGGCAAGCCAAGATCTTCGGGCAGGCAGCGAGCGGGCAGAAGAATGCGAGCAGGACTCAGGTGGCTACCCAAGGTCCAGAACACAACATTGCAGGGCGTCGAGTGTGGGCGGGACGGCGGGCGCCTTCTGCGGGGGGCGGGGCGCTGTGGGCGCCCCACCACGCGGCAGGCGACCGACGGCACGACCACACTCGGCGACCGTCAACGAAGCGGTCTAAAACACCACCCCCGCCCCCCGCCTCTGCCCCAACCAGCGCGGCAAATCCTCGGCCCCCAACGGCTCCGCATACAAAAACCCCTGGGCAGCCTGCGCCCCACATTCAGACAGGAACTTCCGCTGCGCCTCGGTCTCCACGCCCTCCACCACCACGGCCAGATTCAGGCTGGCGCCGATCCCGACCACGGCGCGCGTCAACGCCCGCACCATCCGGTCGTGGTCCAGCCCCTGGATGAAGCCACGGTCCAGCTTCAGTTCGTCGACGGGTAGATCGCGCAGGCGCGCCAGGCTGGAATAGCCGGTGCCGAAGTCGTCCACCGACAGCCGCACGCCCAGGGCGTGGACGGCGTGGATCATGCGGGCCGATTCGGCGTCGGGGTCCATGTAGACGCTTTCCGTCAGCTCCAGCGTCAGGTCGCTGGGCGCCAGGCCGCAAGCCGACAGCACGGCCGCCACCTGCTCGGCCAGGTCCGGATTGCGGAACTGCGTCGGCGACAGGTTCACCGACACCGATGGCACTTTCGCGCCCGCCGCGCGCCAGCGGGCCAGTTGCTGGCAGGCTTCGCGCACGGCCCAGGTGCCGATCTGGTCGATCAGGCCGCAGGCCTCCGCCAGCGGCACGAAATTGTCCGGCAGGATTTCCCCCAGGCGGGGATGCTGCCAGCGCGCCAGCGCCTCGACGCCATAGAGCTCGCCGTCGGCCAGGCGCAGCTGGGGTTGATACCGCAGCAGCAACTCGCCCTGCGTGGACAAGGCGCGGCCCAGCGCCACCTGCAAGGCGCGGCGGTCGGCGTTGCGGTCCGTTGCCTGGGCGTCGACCAGGCCCAGCTGGCACACCCGGGCCTGCAGCGCATCGCGCTCCAGGGCCAGGCGGGCGTGCTGCACGGCAAGATCGATGACGGGCACGGGCAGCAGGGCTTTCGGGTCGCCGCCACGCGCATACGCGCAGAAGAATCCCAACAGCTCGCCATCATCGCCGCGCAGCGCGCGCTCCACGGCCAGCGTCCAGCCCTGTTCGGCCAGCCAGGCCGTGATCGGCGCGATGTCGGGATCGCCATGCAGGTCGTTCAGGCAGGCGGGCTGGCAGCCGCGCAAGCGGTCCGCATACCCTGGCGGCAGGCCGCCGGCCATCGTGGCCAGCAGGCCGCCCGCGGGGTCGCGGCGCACCACGGCGACCGCGGCATTGGGCGCAAGCGTGAAGACTTCCCGGCACAGGCCTTGCAGGAACGCCACCGTGGCAACGCCACCCGAAGCGTCTTCCAGCAGGCGCTGGTGTGCTGCCAGCAGGTCCAGCAACTCGGGTGCGGCAGGTGAAAAAGAGGAGTCAGGCATGGGCGCTCGGCAGGCGGCGTCGCCGCCGGCTAGGCCGTCACGCCGTCGTCGGCGTAGATGCGATTGCGGCCCAGCTGCTTGGCACGGTAAAGCGCCCGATCGGCGCGGTCAATCGCAGCGGAGAAATTCTCGCCAGGCTGGTAGCGCGCCACGCCGATGCTGACCGTCAGGCTCAGCGTGTGGCCCGCCACGGTCAGGGGCGCCAGGCGCAGGCCTTCCTGCACCTGCGCAGCCGCTTGCCGTGCGCCATCCAGCGACGATTGCGGCAGGATCAGCACGAACTCCTCGCCGCCCCACCGCGCGCACAGCGCATCGCCCTCGATGTTGCTGGCCAGCGTGTGGGCCATCTCGACCAGGACGCGGTCGCCGACCTCATGGCCGTACTGATCGTTGACGCTCTTGAAATGGTCCACGTCGATCACGGCGATGCAATAGCTCTCGCCGCCCGCCGCGACCATCGCGGTCTCGTCGCGCAGGCGCTCCATCACCATGCGGCGGTTATAGAGCCCGGTCAGCGGATCACGGTGCGAGGCCTCGCGCAGCGCCTCGTTCAGGTCCCGCATCATTTCCTGGTAACGGTCGGAGATGCGCGCCACCTTGCCGATACGCTTCATCTGGCGTTCGAAGCGTTCGTTGATGCTCATCTCGCGTTCGCGCGCCATGGCCTGGTACGCGTCCGAGATGTAGGTGATGCGCTCGATGCGTGCCATCTGGCTCTGCGACTGTTCCCACAGGTCGGACAGCGCCGCACGCAGCGGATGTCCTTCATGACCGGGGTCTGCCAGCAGACGCTGGATGCGCGCCTCGAGGTCCTCTCCGTGCGTTTTCATTACCGGCTCGTGATCTCGAACGGAAAGGAACAATCTTCCTTGAACTCCTCGGCCAGTTCGGCGACGCGCTCGTTCTGCTGGTCATAGACCCAGCGCAGCGACACGTCACGCTTGTCGCGATAGGCTTCCTCGACGAGGTCGAGGATGTCCATCATGGCCTTGACGCTGCTGGTGTTCAGGTACAGCAGCTCAAGCTCCAGGCGCAGCGGCTTGTCGGTGCTGCCCAGGTATTCCTCGACCCAGCGGATCACGGGACCGAACAGCTCGAAGGAGTTCTCGGGATAGGAGTCGCCCCGCATGTGCAGGATGCCCCGCTCGAAATCGGCCGAGACACTGGGCGTCGACTGGGTGGCGGAAATATTCAGGTCGTTCATGGTCGTTGGCAAGTAGTTCGGGGTCAGATGACCACGCTCAAACTGAAGAATGCGCGCTGGCCGATGGTGTGGCTGAGCGTCGCGCTGAGGGGTGCGCTGGACTTGCGCGCGATGTCGATGAGACCCAGGCCGGCGCCGGTGGCGGCTTCCTGGTCGCGCGGCTTGCGCAGTTGTTCCTTGTAGAGCGCCTTGAGCGCGTTCTTGTCGAGGCCCGACAGCGACTCCACGGCCTTCAGCAGCGCCTGGCCGTCCTCGGGCTCGACGCTGTTGCCTGCCGACACCACGTAGCGGCCCAGGTCATCGCGGGCGATGACCACCGTGGCGGCCGAATCCAGCTCGGAAAAGCCTCGCGTGACGGCGTAATGGCGGATGTTCTGCGTCATTTCAATATAGACCGCGAACACGTCGGTGGCAGCACGAGGCTGCGCCTGTTCCTGCTCCAGGTAGTTCTTCAGCGCCTTGCCGATTTCTTCAATGAGGCTGCGCGAAATCGGGCCATTGAAGCAGAGCAGCGTGCGGTCGCTATTGAACCGCTCGCGCAGCGCGTATAGCTCGGGGGCATTCATGGTGCGTCGTATCCTGTCGGAAAGCGATCAATCAAATCGGAAAGCCAATATCGTAATGTCGTCGCGCTGGGGGTTCTCACCCTGGTAATGCGTCAGGCGCTGTGCAAATGCCTCGGATTGCTCCGCAAGCGGCATTCTCGCGCACTCCTTCAGCATTTGCGTGAACCGTGTGTTACCGAAACCAAATCCATGGTCGCCGCCCGACTGGTCGAGGAAGCCGTCGGTGCTGAGATAGAACGTCCAGCCTTGCGACAGGTCAAGCGCGATATTGTCCAGCTCGGGCTCGCGGCGGTCGAACAGGCCGCGGCGCCCGCCCTTGAACTCGCGCACCTGCTCGCCATCGCTGGCATAGAGCGAGATCTTGGCGCCCGCGAAACGCAAGGCCTTGGCCTCGCGGTCGACGTAGACCAGGCCGGCATCCAGGTTCGTGGCCAGCGCACGCGGCAATTGGGCATCGGCCAGCATGCTGCGCAAGGTCTGGTCGGTGCGCGCCAGGATGGCGGCCGGATCACGCGGGCCGCATTCGGCGATGGCGCCATCGATGGCCGCCCGGGCCAGCATGGTCATCAGCGCGCCCGGCACGCCATGGCCGGCGCAATCCACCACGCCCAGCAGGCAGTTGGCGCCATCGGCATGGAACACATAGAAGTCCCCGCCCACCACATCACGCGGCTTCCACAGCACGAAGTGGCGCACGCCCAGCGACTGGGTCAGTTGGCGATCCGGCAGGATGGCCTGCTGGATGAGGCTGGCGTAGTCGATGGAGTCGCCGATCTTCTTCTGTGCCACCGCCATCTCGCGGTTGGCGGCCTCGAGCGCCGACGTGCGCTCGCGCACCTTCGACTCGAGCTCGGCCGTATGGCTGCGCACCTTGTCGGCCATCATGCCGAAGGCACGGGTCAGGTCGCCGATCTCGTCCTTGCCACGGCTCGGCAGCGACACTTCATAGCGCCCCTGGGCAATGGCGCGCGCCGAATGCTGCAGGCGGCGCAGCGGCGACAGCACGAGCCGCTCGACCAGATAGCCGAAGCCAAGCAGCAGCGCACCCAGCAGCAGGACGAGGGTGAGCAGCGTGGGCAGCATCCAGTCGCGGTCGAGGATCTTGGCCGCGCGCAGGTCCACGGCGGTCAGGACGTACCAGTTCAGCTCGGGCACGAAGGCCAGGGCCAGCAGTTGCGGGCGGCCTTCCATGGTGACGTTCAGCGCCTGCACCGACCCGCGTTCGGCGCGCGCGCGCAGCATCGCATCATGCAGGGCGTCCTTGCCGGCGCTGTCATCCACGAGATCGGACAGGCGGCTGTCGCTGGTGGAGGGACCGATGGCCGAGTTCAGCGCGATGCGCGTCTTGTCGGGATGGGCCTGGATGGCGCCATTGGCATCCAGCACGACCGGCGTCACGCCCACTTCGCCCGTATTGACGAAGTCGGACAGGAAGTCGCTCAGGTCCAGGCTGGCCCCGGCCAGCCCCAGCGGCGTGTCGCCATCCTTGATCAGGACGTTGAGCCAGATACGGGTCAAGCCCAGTTCGCGGTCGGTATTGATGTTGAGCGTGTAGTCCGACCCGCCCATGACGGTCACGTAGAACCAGCTGTCCTTCGGGTTCGCCCGCTCCAGCGTGTAGCGCGAGGCGTCGGAGAACGGCTTCTCGTCGTCGTTGTAGTAATAGTTGCCCGACGACTCGCTGACCAGGAAATAGGCGCGGTCGGCGAGGTCACGGCGATAGCTTTCGGCTTCGCGAAAGAACATGGCGCGGCGGGCCGGGTCGTTTTCGGCGCGCAGCCACTGGTGCGTCAACTCGGAATTCGCCAGGCGGCGCGACAGCGCCAGTTCACGCGACAGCGGCCCCAGGATGCGCTGCAGGTTCAGCTGCGTGAAATTGCGCGCATAGGCCGCGCCAAAATGTTCCCTGACGTTGTCGACGGCCAGCCAGCCGGCGAGCCCCGCGGGCACCAGGGCCAGCAGGCATGCCAGGATCAGCGCCACCAGCGATTTACCACGCAAACCCAGGTGGGCCATGTTGTCAGACTTCCGGAAAATGGTCGTAGAAGGCCAGTCCGCGCCGCGCGGTTTACCGGCAAGGGAAATGCCGCAAGTCCTGGAAAACACGCCGCCAGGACGTGCGAAGATCTGGCGGGCGCATGGCGGGAAACGGCCGCCACGCCTGCAAACAGTAGGTCCCAGACGCCAAAACTGCCACTCGTTTCTCGGCGAGCGGCAGCAGGTTGCGGATTTTATCACCCGCCCATGACGGCGCCTTGACGAAAAATACTGAGTGCATACACAGTATTAAGTTCGCCACAATGGAACAATCAGGGTTACATTTGCAGCGATCAAGCGTGGCAGTGGCCACTTCATCGCTATCCAGAAAGCAACAATGACTGATCATCCAGACCTCGAGACCCGACCGCTACCCGACGGACATGATGACCTGCGCGTCTGGCTGCGCATCATGACCTGTTTCAACCTCGTCCAGACCGAGATGCGCACCCGGCTGCGGGAACGCTTCGACATCACCCTGCCCCGCTTCGACCTGCTCGCCCAGCTCGAGCGCGTTCCCGACGGCCTGAAGATGGGGGAATTGTCGCGCCGCATGATGGTCACCAACGGCAACATCACGGGCATCACCCAGCAGTTGGAGAAGGAAGGCCTGATCTCCCGCAGCAACGCCGCCAGCGACCGCCGCGTGTCGGTCCTGCGCCTGACGCCGCAAGGTCGCAAGGCCTTCGCCGTCATGGCGCGAGAGCACGAAGCGTGGATCAAGCGTCTCTTCAGCGACCTGAGCGACCAGGACCGCGAGACGCTGTACCGTGGCCTGAGCCTGCTGAAGGTGAGCGTGCGACGCAACCGCGTCGCACCCGATCAGTAGCGCGACGGCGCGCCTGGACGGCTGTCAGGGCTCGGGCCGTTCCTTGGCCAGCTCCAGACGGAAATCCACGGCCTCGGGCACGGGCGCCTGGCCTTTCAGCAGCCGGGGCGTATCCGACACCATCACCGAACCCGGACGCCATGTGTCCGGCTTCCCGACAGCGCTGCCGCTGGCGTCCAGCCAGCGGTACCGGTAATAGAAGTCGTAGGGCTTCTTGCCCAAGGGCTGCAGCGCTGCCTCGACGACCAGCAGCCCCGCTGCCTGAGAGGTGGCAAAGCGCTGGATGCGCACGCCGCTCACGCCTTTCCCGCCCTCGATTTTCTGCGCGACCTCCGCCGTCGCGGCATAGCGTGGCACGCCCGCCCCGTTCCCGCCCGACAGGGGCGGCAAGCTGCATCCGGCCAGGGCCAGCAAGGCGGCCAGGCATGCCACCGGGACCTGGCGGCGCACGTTGGCGAAACGTGGATTCATGGTGCTCTCACATCGCGAAAAGCGACAGGATACGGCATGACAGGCATCGCCGGCAGTGGACGATGACGTCCCGCGGACATGCATGCCCTGCCAGGATTGGTCATAATGGGGGATCAAGGACGCACTCCTTCCTGTCACCAAAACCATAGAGACGCAGCATGGCGGTCAACCTGAACATTCCTGACGATTCCGACGTTTTCGCCGTTCCGGGCGTGGAGATCGGCGTCACCGAAGCCGGTGTGCGCAAGGCCAACCGGCGCGACCTCACCGTATTCCGCCTTGCCGAGGGCAGCACCGTCGCAGGCGTCTTCACCCGCAACCGTTTCCGCGCCGCGCCCGTCCAGGTCTGCGAAGCCCACCTGTCGGCAGGGCTGCCCATCCGCGCGCTGGTCATCAACACCGGCAACGCCAATGCCGGCACCGGTCCGCAAGGCCTGGCCGCGGCCAACGCCACCTGCGACGCGCTGGCCAAGGCCTTGCAGCTCGACGCCCGCCAGGTGCTGCCCTTCTCCACCGGCGTCATCCTCGAGCAGCTTCCGGTCGACCGCATCGTGGCCGGCCTGCCCGCCGCCATCGGCAAGCTGGGCCCGGACAACTGGGTGCAAGCCGCGCACGGCATCATGACCACCGACACGCTGCCCAAGATCCACTCCTCGCGCCACGCGCTGGACGGCAAGACGGTCACCATCACCGGCGTGAGCAAGGGCGCGGGCATGATCCGTCCCAACATGGCCACCATGCTGGGCTACCTGGCCACCGACGCCGGCATCGCCCAGCCGCTGCTGACCGAACTGGCGCGCGAACTGGCCGACGTGTCCTTCAACCGCATCACCGTCGACGGCGATACGTCCACCAACGATTCGTTCATCGTCATCGCCACCGGCAAAAGCGGCCTGTCGATCGAAAGCCGCCAGGACCCCCACTTTCCCGCCGTGCGCGCAGCGCTGGCAGCGGCCGCCACCGATCTTGCACAGAAGATCGTGCGCGACGCCGAAGGCGCCACGAAGTTCATGACCATCCGCGTCGAGGAAGCCGCCGACACCGAGGAAGCGCTCAAAGTGGCCTATGCCGTCGCCCACTCGCCCCTGGTCAAGACCGCCTTCTACGCCTCGGACCCCAACCTGGGCCGCATCCTGGCCGCCGTCGGCTACGCCGGCATCGCCGACCTCGACACCGCCACCGTGCGGCTGTGGCTGGACGACGTGCTGGTCGCCACCGGCGGCGGCCGCAATCCCGACTACCGCGAGGAAGACGGGCAGCGCGTCATGAAGCAGGCCGAGATCCTGGTGCGCATCGCGCTGGGCCGCGGCCACGTGGCCGACACGGTCTACACCTGCGACTTCTCGCACGAGTACGTCAGCATCAACGCCGACTACCGTTCCTGATCGCCCAGGCCTCGCAACACAGGCAGCGCCCCATGGATAGCGTCGACCTCGAAGTCCTCCACCGCAGCAACCAGTGGCTGGCCCAGGGGCGCCGCGCCCTGCTGGTCACGGTGGTGCAGACCTGGGGCTCGTCGCCCAGGCCCGAAGGCGCCATGCTGGTCGTGCGCGAGGACGGCGCCGTGACAGGCTCGGTCTCGGGCGGCTGCATCGAGGACGACATCATCGACCGCGTGCGCCGCCAGGGCATCACCGATGGCCTGCCGCAATCGTTGCGCTACGGCGTCAGCGCCGACGAAGCGCACCGCTTCGGCCTGCCCTGCGGCGGCACCATCCAGCTCGTCATGGAACCCCTCACCGCCGCCAGCGGCATCGACGCCCTGCTGGCGCGCGTGCAGGCCGGCGAGCTCGTGCAGCGCACGCTGGACATGAAAACCGGCAGCGCCACGCTCACCCGCGCCAGCGCCCGGGACATGCTGGCATTCGACGGCGAGCACCTGATCACGGTGCACGGACCGCGCTATCGCATGCTGGTGATCGGCGCTGGACAGCTGTCGGAATACCTGTGCCAGGCCGCCCTGGGCCTGGATTTCCGCGTCACGGTCTGCGACCCGCGCGAGGAATACGCAGACAACTGGCCCGTGCAGGGTGTCGAGCTCGTGCGCGACATGCCCGATGACGTGGTCATGGCCATGAACCTGGACGAGCGTTGCGCCGTCATCACGCTCACGCACGATCCCAAGCTCGACGACCTGGCGCTGATGGAAGCGCTGCGCACCCCGGCTTTCTACATCGGCGCGCTGGGATCGCGGCGCAACAACGAGGCACGCCGCGAGCGCCTGCTGGCGTTCGACCTGACGCTGGCCCAGGTTGCGCGCCTGCGCGGGCCGGCCGGCATCTACATCGGCAGCAAGACGCCCCCCGAAATCGCCATCTCGATCCTGGCCGAAGTCATTGCCGCGAAGAACAACGTCTCGCTGCCCGATATCCTGGGCGTCGAGGGCGCCAAGCACGCCAGGAAAATCGCCGCGAACACGGCCTCCGGCTGCCTGGTCAGCCCCCCTCGCTGACCCGGCGGCCGCCCCGGGCCAGGGTCAGGCCTGGCGCCACTTCAGCCATCCCTGCGCGCGCAGCGCGCAGGCCGGACACGTGCCGCAACCGTAGCCCCAGCCATGGCGCGCGCCGCGCTCGCCCAGGTAGCAGGTGTGGCTGCGCTCGACGATCAAGTCGACCAGCGCATCGCCGCCCAGCGCGCGGGCCAACGCCCAGGTCTGGGCTTTGTCCAGCCACATCAGCGGCGTCTCGATCAGCACGCGCGTGCCCATGCCCAGGCCCAGTGCAACCTGCTGCGCCTTGATGGTGTCGTCGCGGCAGTCGGGATAACCGGAAAAATCCGTCTCGCACATGCCCCCCACCAGCACGTCCAGGCCACGGCGGTAGCCCAGCGCCGCGGCCAGCGTCAGGAAAAGCAGGTTGCGGCCAGGCACGAAGGTATTGGGCAGGCCGTTGGCCTGCATCTCGATGGCGCGGTCCTGGGTCAGCGCCGTATCCGACACCTGGCCCAGCACGCCCAGGTCCAGCAGGTGGTCCTCGCCCAGGCGGGCAGCCCATTCGGGGAACTGCGCACGCACGCCGGCCAGCACCTCCAGCCGCGCATCGAGCTCGATGCGATGGCGCTGGCCGTAGTCGAAAGCCACCGTCTCCACGTGCGCATAGCGCGACAAGGCCCAGGCCAGGCAGGTCGAGGAGTCCTGGCCGCCGGAAAACAGCACCAGCGCGCGGAGCTCGGCGGGCAGGACGGCGGGAGAGGGAGCGGACATGAGGCACTTCCTGAAGCAATGAGATCAGGCGCACTGTACCGCTACGGCGGCAGGCCCGTCGAACCCCTGCCGCGGCGCCGGCTTGCCGCCCCCAAGGGGCCTGCTTTCCGTCTCGCGGCGGCCCACCGCCAAAAAGTGCCATACTTTCCCCGCGATCCCGCTTCCGCAGCAACCCGCGTCCTCGTTCAAACAAGACAAGATCAGCCTGACCGGCCCTTTGGAGACCCGCCTTGCGCACGCCCCGCCCGCAGTCCTCTTCCGATGAACCCCTGCGCGACGGCATCCGGCTGCTGGGCCGGCTGCTTGGCGAAGTCATCAAGGAATGCGAGGGCAAACCCGCTTTCGACACCATCGAGACGCTGCGCCGCTCGGCCGTGCGCTTCCGGCGCGAAGGCCGCGCGGCCGACGCGCGCCGCATGCGTGACAAGGTGGACCAGCTGCGCGGCGAAGACGCGAACGCCGTCGCGCGCGCCTTCAGCTACTTCCTGCACCTGGCCAACATCGCCGAGGACCACGAACAGAACAAGCAGCAGCGCGCCGACACGCTGGCGCAGACCGCGCCCGCGCGCGGCAGCGTGCGCGGCGCCCTGGCGGTGCTGAAGGAACAGGGGGTGACGGGCGCGCGCCTGCGCAAGCTGCTGGCCGACGCCTGCGTGGTGCCCGTGCTGACCGCCCACCCCACCGAAGTGCAACGCAAGAGCACGCTGGACCTGCACCGCCTGATCGCCCAGGCGCTGGCGCGCCGCGAAGGCGAACTGACGGGGTCCGAACGCGAGGACATCGACCTGGAGCTGCTGGGCCGCATCACCACCTTGTGGCAGACCCGCATGCTGCGCGAGTCGCGCCTGACCGTGGCCGACGAGATCGAGAACGCGCTGTCCTACTACCGCAGCACCTTCCTGCCCGTGATCCCGCGGCTGTATGCGGACCTGGCGCGGCTGGTGGAAGGCGAGCCCCGCTCGCCCTTCGCCGCCGCGCCCGAACCGCTGCAGCCCTTCCTGCGCATGGGCAGCTGGATCGGCGGCGATCGCGACGGCAACCCGAACGTCGATGCCGGGACGCTGGAGCACGCCCTGCTGCGCCAGGCCACCGTGCTGTTCGACCATTACCTGCTGGAAGTCCATGCGCTGGGCCAGGAGCTCTCCGCCACCCGCTGGCTCACGCAGGTATCGCCGGCCCTGCTGGCATTGGGCGAGACAGGCGGCGACGATTCGCCGCACCGCCGTGACGAGCCCTATCGGCGCGCGCTGGTGGGCATGTACAACCGCGTCGCCGCCACGGCGCAGGCGCTGACCGGCCAGGACCTGGCGCGCCGGCCCACGCGACCCGCGCCCGCCTATGCCGCCCCCGCAGAACTGGCTGCCGACCTGGCCGTGCTGGCCAAGTCGCTCGCGGCCCACCACGGCGCGCCCGTCGCCCGCCTGCGCCTGAACGCGCTGCGCCAGTCCGTCGAGGTCTTCGGCTTCCACCTGGCCACGCTGGACCTGCGCCAGAGCTCGGATGTGCATGAGCGCACCCTGACCGAACTCTTCCAGCGCGCCGGCGTCCAGTACGAGGGCGCGCTGCTGGACTACGCCAGCCTGGACGAAGCCCAACGCGTCGCGCTCCTGCGCGCCGAGCTCGCGCAAGGGCGTCCGCTGGCCTCGCCCTGGATCGAATACAGCGAGGAAACGCGCCGCGAGATGGCCGTGCTGTGCGCCGCCGCCGAGGGTCGCGCCCGCTACGGCGAGGCCGCCCTGCGCCAGACCATCGTCTCGCACACCGAAACCCTGAGCGACCTGCTGGAAGTGCTGGTGCTGCAGAAGGAAACCGGCCTGCTGCCCGCGCCGGGCGCCGACGGCAGCCCCGCGCCCGATGGCGGCCTGATGGTGGTGCCGCTCTTCGAAACCATTCCCGACCTGGAGAACGGTCCGGACATCATGGCCCGCTTCCTGGACCTGCCCGAGGTGCGCGCCCGCGTGCGCGGCGCCCAGGGCGGCGTGCAGGAAGTCATGCTGGGCTATTCGGACAGCAACAAGGACGGCGGCTTCCTGACCTCGAACTGGGCGCTTTACCAGGCCGAACGCGCGCTGGTGGACGTGTTCAACGAACGCGGCATCGCGCTGCGGCTCTTCCACGGCCGCGGCGGCACGGTGGGACGCGGCGGCGGCTCCAGCTTCGATGCCATCCTGGCGCAGCCGCCCGGCACGGTCGCCGGACAGATCCGCTTGACCGAGCAGGGCGAGGTCATCCAGAGCAAGTACAAGGATGCCGAAGTGGGCCGCTGGCACCTGGAGCTGCTGGTCTCGGCCACGCTGGAAGCCAGCCAGGCGCCGCGTTCGCGCGCGGCCAGCGACGAGGACGCCTACATGGCGCGCTATGGCGACGTCGTGTCGCACCTGTCCGAGGCGGCGCAGCGCGCCTATCGCTCCCTGGTCTACGACACCCCCGGCTTCGCGCAGTACTTCTTCGCCGCCACGCCCATCAACGAGATCGCGGGCCTGAACATCGGCTCGCGCCCGGCCTCGCGCAAGGGGGGCCAGCGCATCGAGGACCTGCGCGCCATCCCCTGGGGCTTCTCGTGGTCGCAATGCCGCCTGCTGCTGACGGGCTGGTACGGCGTGGGCACGGCCATCCAGGACTACCTGGCCGACGGCGCGCCGGGCGCCCCCGGCAGCCGCAAGGCGCGCCTGGCCCAGCTGCGCGAGATGGCCGGCGCCTGGCCCTTCTTCCGCGTGCTGCTGTCGAACATGGAGATGGTGCTGGCCAAGACGGATCTGGCGATCGCGGCGCGCTATGCCGAGCTGGTGCCGCAGAAGGCGCTGCGCGAGCGCATCTTCGGCCGCATTGCCGACGAGCACGCGCGCACCCTGGCCGTGTTCAAGGAGATCACGCAACGGGAGCTGCTGGCCGACAACCCCGCGCTGGCGGCCTCGCTGCGCGAGCGCTTCGCCTACATCGACCCGCTGAACGCCTTGCAGGTGGAAGTGCTGCGCCGGCACCGCGCGGGCCTGAAGCGCGGCACGGCGCTGGCCGACACCCCCAAGCCCATGCAGCGCGCCATCCACCTGACCATCAACGGAATCGCGGCCGGCCTGCGCAATTCGGGCTGAGCCATGACGCGTCCGCGCACCATGACCACGATCCTGGTCCTGGCCTCCCTGCTCGCCGTGCTGGCGGCGGCCTGGGGCGCGCTGGCGCTGTGGGTGCAGTTCCCGGCCCCGCCGCCCCGGCGCATCCTGATGGCCTGCCTGTGGGTGGCGGCCATGCTGGCCCTGCTGGTGCTGGCCTGGCAGGGGCGCAGCCTGCTGCCGCTCATCGGACACGTGCTGCTGCTGGCCTTGCTGGCGGCATGGTGGCTGGGCATCCAGCCGTCGAACACGCGCGACTGGGCGGACGATGTCTCGCGGCCCTCCACCGGCGAGATCCACGGCGACATCGCCACGCTGCGCGATGTGCGCAATTTCGACTGGCGCACGGCCACGGACTACACCCCGCGCTGGGAGACGCGCCAATACGACCTGTCCACGCTGCGCGACGTGGACATGATCCTGTCGTACTGGACCATCGAGCCCATCGCCCACACCCTGGTGTCCTTCGGCTTCGAAAATGGCGAGCGCGTGGTGTTCTCGGTCGAAATCCGCAAGGAGCGCCACGAAAGCTTCTCGGCGCTGGGCGGTTTCTTCAAGCAGTTCGAGGCCAGCGTCATCGCGGCGGACGAGCGCGACATCGTGCGGGTGCGCAGCAACGTGCGCAACGAGCGCGTGTTCCTGTACAAGGTGCAGATGCCGCAGCCGGTCATGCGCTCGCTCTTCGCGGCCTATGTGCAAGAGGCCAACCGGCTGTCGGCCGAACCGCGCTTCTACAACACGCTGACCGAGAACTGCACCACCATCGTCTACGGCATGATGCGGCGCCTGGTCGACGGCCTGCCCATGAACTGGCGGCTGCTGGCCTCGGGCTATCTGCCGGCCTATGTCCATGCGCGCGGCGCGCTGGCGCCCGGCGTGGCGCTGGATGTGCTGCGCGAACGCGGCCACATCAATGCCCGCGCGCATGCGGCCGGCGACGCGCCGGATTTCTCGCAACGCATCCGCGCGGGCGTGCCCGGTTACTGAGCGCCGGCCACGTCCCGCCGGCGGCTACATGGTCGCCGACAAGCCGCCGTCCACGGCCAGGATCTGCCCCGTCACGAACCCTGACTCGCGCGCGGCCAGGAACACCATGGCGCTGGCCAGGTCTTCCGGCGTGCCCCAGCGCCCCGCGGGCGTGCGGCGGCGCAGCCAGGCATCGAACTCGCCATCGCCATGCAAGGCCTGGGTCAGGTCGGTGCGGATGTAGCCCGGCGCCAGGGCGTTCACGGTGACGCCACGCGCGGCCAGCTCCGCCGACCATTGCCGCACCAGGGCGTGCAAGGCCCCCTTGGCGGCGGTATACGCCGTGACGTTCTCACGGCCCAGGATGGCGGTGATGGACCCGGTGAAGACGATGCGGCCATGCCCGCGCGCCGCCATGCCGCGGGCGGCGTGACGCGCCAGCGCCCATTGCGCGGTCAGGTTCGTGAACAGCACGCGCTGGAAATCCGCCAGGTCGAATTCCAGCAGCGGCGCGCGATGCTGCACCCCGGCATTGGCGAAAAGGATGTCCACCGGCCCCACGCGGGCTTCGGCCGCGTCCATGGCAGCGGTGGCGCCCTGCAGGTCATCCACGTCGAAGACCACGGCCTCGGCGCGGATGCCGGCCTCGCCCAGCTCGCGCACCGTGCGGGCCGCCCGGCCTGCATCGCGGCCGTTGACCAGCACCCGGGCGCCCTGCCGTCCCAGCGCGAACGCGCAGGCGCGGCCGATGCCGCGGCTGGCGCCCAGCACCAGCGCCACCTGCCCCGCCAGGGAAAAGAGCGGCCCCGTGCCGCAGCCCGGATCAGAAGCCAACCTTGTCTCCGCCCTTCAGGCCCAGGATGCGGCGCGCCTCGGCGGGCGTGGCCACCTCCATGTCCAGCGCCTCGATGATGGTGCGGATGCGCGTGACCTGCGCGGCATTGGATTCGGCCAGCTTGCCCGGCCCCAGCCACAGGGAATCTTCCAGGCCCACCCGCACGTGCGAGCCCATGGTCAGGCCCATCGTGGCCAGCGGCAGCTGGTTGCGGCCCGCCCCCAGGATGGACCATTGGTACTGGTCGCCGAAAAGCCGGTCGGCGGTGCGGCGCATGTGCATCAGGTCTTCCGGGCTGGGACCGATGCCGCCCAGGATGCCGAACACCGACTGCACGAAGAGCGGGCCTTTCACCAGGCCACGGTCGTGGAAGTGCGCCAGGTTGTACAGGTGGCTGATGTCGTAGCACTCGAACTCGAAGCGCGTGCCGTTGTCGGTGCCGCGCTTCAGGATCGTCTCGATGTCCTGGTAGGTGTTCTTGAAGACCAGGTCGCGGCTGTTCTCCAGGTGCTGGCGCTCCCACTCGTGTTCGAAGGTGTCGAAGCGCTTGAGCATCGGGAACAGCCCGAAATTCATGGACCCCATGTTCAGCGAGGCGACCTCGGGCTGGTAGGTCATGGCCGGGCGCATGCGCTCTTCGACGGTCATGTGCGGGCTGCCGCCCGTGGTGATGTTCACCACCGCGTCGGTGGCGGCCTTGATCTTTTCCAGGAAAGGCTTGAAGAAGGCCGGATCCTGCGTGGGGCGGCCATCCCTGGGATCGCGCGCGTGCAGATGCAGGATGGCCGCGCCGGCCTGGGCCGCGCCGATGGCGGCATCGGCGATCTCGTCGGCCGTCACCGGCAGGTGCGGCGACATGCTGGGGGTGTGGATGGCGCCCGTGGCGGCGCAGGTGATGATGACTTTTCGCTTCGTTGCCATGACTGTCTCCGCAAAGAGGGGTATCAGGATGTCTTGCCGTCGTCGGCGGCGAAGCCCTGCTTCAGGGCCGCCAGCCGCATCAATCGTTCGTCGCGCCAGATGCGCCGCTCGGCCAGTTCCGCGGCGGGCAGTGCCGCGCGGCGCTCGGCGTGCAGGCGTGCCACCAGCGCTGGCGGCCAGGGGTCGCTGTCGGCCTGCTCGCGGGCGATGGATTCATACATGCCCCCGTAGCGCGCGCAGTAATCGGCCAGCCCCTCGGGCGCGTTCAGGTCGATGGTCTCGAACGGCCCCATGAAGGACCAGCGCAGGCCCAGGCCGTCGCGGATCGTGCGGTCCAGGCCCTCGGCGTCCACATAGCCCTGCGCGTACAGGCGGAAGGCCTCGCGCAGCAAGGCGCCTTGCAGGCGGTTCAGGACGAAGCCCTCCAGTTCGCGGCGCACGATCACCGGCGCCTGCTTCACGCGTTCCATCAGCGCCGCGGCGCGCCGCAGCACCTCTGGCTCGGTCCACGGTGCGCCACAGATCTCCACGACCGGCACCAGGTAAGGCGGGTTGACGGGATGTGCGATCACGCAGCGTCCCCGCCCCGGCAGGTCTTCCGTGAAGGCCGAGGCCGGGATGCTGGACGTGGAGCTGGCCAGGATCGCGGCGGGCGGCGCGACGGCGTCCAGGCGCGCGTGGATCTCGCGCTTGATCTCGACGCGCTCGGGCAGGCTTTCCTGGACATAGTCCACGCCCGCCAGCGCCGCCTCCAGCGTCGGGCAAGGCTGCAGGCGCGCCACGATGGCCGGCACGTCCTGCACCAGGCCATGCGCCGCCAGCGCCTGCAGTTGCGCGGCGATCAGGTCCACGGCGCGCGACAGGGCCTGGGCGTCGCCATCCCACAGCCGCACCGTCAGGCCGGCCCTGGCGAACACGATCGCCCAGCCCTGGCCGATGAGGCCCGTTCCCACCACGGCAACGGCGCCGTCCTGCTGCGTATCCATGCGTGCTCCTCAGCTCAGTTTCTGCGTATGGCCGTCCACCACCAGTTCCTGGCCGGACAGGTTGATGGCCGCGTCGCTCACGGCGAACAAGGCCATGTTCGCGATGTCTTCCGCCGTCACCATGCGGCCCAGGGCGGCCTGGCTTTCATAGGCATGCGTCACCGCTTCAAGCGGCAGGCCAGTGGTCGCGGCCTTGGCCGCGATCACGGCGCGGATGCGCGGCCCGTCCACGGCGCCGGGCAGGATCGCGTTGACGCGGATGCCATCGGCGCCCAGCTCGATGGCCAGGGACTTGGTGAAGCCCACCACCGCCCACTTGGAGGCCGAATAGGGCGAACGCCCCGGGAAGCCCAGGTGCCCGGCGGCGGAAGACAGATTGAGGATGGAAGGGTTCACGCCGCGCCGCAGCCGCGGCACCGCCAGCCTCGCGCACAGGAACTGGCCGGTGATGTTCACGTCCAGTGTGCGGCGCCAGTCGGCCAGCGACAGCGTCTCGACCCCGCCCGTGGGGCCGGCCACGCCCGCGTTGTTGACCAGGATGTCCAGCCCGCCCAGGCAGGCGTCCGCGGCCTCGAACAGCGCGGCCACGCTGGCCTCGTCGGACACGTCGGCGCGGATGCCCTGCAGCCCCGGCAGGGATTTCCGTGCCGCCGCCAGCGCCGCCTCGTCCACGTCGCAGACGAACACCTTGGCGCCCGCGCCGCGGAAGGCCCGCGCGATGGCCAGGCCGATGCCGCTGGCGCCAGCCGTCACCAGCACGCGGCGGCTTGAGAGGGTCTTGTCACCAAACATGATGCTGCTCCTTGCGTAAAGAATTGCGCTTGCCCGCCCTGTTCACACCCACAGCTTCTCGCGCCGCAAGGCCAGGTCGGTCAGGAGCGGCAGCGCCGGCCCGTGATGCGACACCCGTCCGCGATCCAGCACCAGGGCCGTGTCGGCCAGCGCCAGCGTAAGGTCCAGGTTGTGGTCCACGATGAGGATGGTGATCTCGCCCTTGAGCTTCAGGATGGCATTGAAGACTTCCTCCGTCATCGCGGGCGAGAGCCCTTCGAAGGGTTCGTCCAGCAGCAGCACGCGCACATGGCCCGACAGCGCGCGCGCGATCGCCACCATCTGCTGTTCGCCGCCCGACAGCAGCTCGGCGTTCACCATGTAGCGCTCGCGCAGGCGCGGGAAGATCGAGAAGATACGCTCGTCGTCCCAGGCATCCTCGCTGCCGCGGCGCAGGCGGCCCAGCATCAGGTTGTCCTTCACCGTCAGCCCGGGGAAGAGGCGCCGGCCCTGCGGCACGAAGGCCAGGCCCAGCCGCGCCATGGCCTCGGGCACCGGCGACTGGATCGTCTGCCCCGCCACCGTCACCTCGCCCTGCACCAGCCGCGCCATGCCGATGAGGCTCTTCAGCAAGGTCGACTTGCCCGCGCCATTGCGGCCCAGCACCGCGACGATCTCGCCGCGATGCGCCGAGAAGCCGATGCCCGACAGGATGTGGCTCTTGCCGTAATAGGCCTCGATGCCCGCCACCGCCAGGGTGACTTCGGTGGACACCTCGGTGGGCTGCACCTTCGCGGCAAGCGCCTCGCTGCCGGAGCCGATATAGATTTCGTGCACGCGCGCGTCACGCTGCACCGTCGCGGCATCGCCTTCGATCAGCACGGCGCCCTGGTTCATCACCGTGATGCGGTCGGACAGGGCGAAGACGCGGTCCACGTCATGCTCCACCAGCAGCACGCCGATGCGGTCGCCCACCGCCCGGATCAGCCGGCCGATGCGGTCGCGCTCGGCCACCGCCAGGCCGGCCAGCGGTTCGTCCAGCAACAGCAGGCGCGGCGCGGAGCCCAGCGCCAGGCCCATGTCCACCAGGCGCTGCCCGCCATAGGACAGGTCCTCGGCCAGGGCCGTCTCCATGCCGGTCACCCCCAGGAAACGCACCAGCTCGTCGGTCTCGCGCTGGGCCTTGTCCAGGTCGGAGGCCCGCCGCAGGATGGCGTAGCGCGCCGGGTCGCGCGCCATGACCGACAGCAGCAGGTTGTCGCGCACCGACAGGCCCTTGAAGAGGTTGGTGATCTGGAACGAGCGCGCCACGCCTGCCCCGCAGATCACGTCCGGCGTGCCCGCCGTGAGATCGCGCGTCCCCAGCCTGACCTTGCCTTCGTCGGGCGCGAACATGCCCGACAGCAGATTGAAGAACGAGGTCTTGCCCGCGCCATTGGGGCCGATCAGCGCGTGCACGCCCTGGTCCGAGATCGTGGTGCTCACGTCCGCCACGGCCTTCACGCCGCCAAAGCGCTTGCTCACGCCTTCGGCCACCAGCGGCTGGCGGTCGGCACGTTGCAGGAAGGACGGAAACTCGCCCACCTCGGGCGGCGTGCTGCGGGCGCCCATCGCGGCGGCGCGGTCGGCCTCCGGGCGGACCATGCGCCACACCCGGTTCCAGATACCGGCCAGGCCCGCGGGCGAGAACAGGATGAAGGCGATGAACACCAGGCCGAACCAGAGCAGCCAGTTCTCCGTCACCATCGACAGGTACTCGCGGAACAGCACGAAGAACAGCGCGCCCAGGATCGGGCCGGCAAAGCTGCGCATGCCGCCGATCAGCACGATGGCCAGCAGCTCGCCCGAGAACGGCACCGACAGGCTCTCGGCCGAAGCGATCCGGTGGTTCAGCACCGCCAGCCCGCCCGCCATGCCCGTGACCGTGGCCGAGATGGCGAAGGCGATGAGCTTGTAGCGGCGCACCGGATAGCCGACGAAGCGCGTGCGCACCTCGTTCTCGCGGATGGCGAGCAGCACCTTGCCGAAAGGCGAGTGCGTCAGGCGCAGCAGCAGGGCGGCCACCACCAGCCCGATCACGGCCACCACAGCATAGAAGGTCGGCCCATGATCCAGCGGCAGGCCGAACAGGCTGTGGCGCTCGATGCCGCCCATGCCGTTCTCGCCGCCCGTCAGCGAGGTCCAGCGAAACGCCACCGTGAAGCACAGCGCCGAAAAAGCCAGCGTGAGCAGCGAGAAATACACGCCGCGCCGGCGCAGCACCAGCGCGCCCACGGCGAGCGACGCCACCGCCACCAGCGCCACCGCGCCCAGCACGGGCAGCACCACGCTGTCGGGCAGATAACGCACCTGCAGGATGGCGACCGTGTAGGCGCCAATGCCGTACCACGCGCCATGCCCGAAGGACACCAGGCCGGTCTGGCCCAGCAGGACGTTCAGCCCCAGGCCGACCATCGCCAGCAGCACGCAATCGACCGCCGAGGTATAGGTCAGCCCGCCCGCCTGCAGCGCGAAGGGCAGCACCGCGAGGCCCGCGGCCAGCGCCGCCAGGGTCTTGAGTTCAGTGTTCTGCATGGCTTACTCCAGGCGTTCCATGCGCTCGCCCATGATGCCGCGGGGACGCAGCAGCAGGACGGCCAGCATCAGGAGATAGAGGGAGGCTTCCGACGCCGGCGGATAGAAGTACGCCGTCAGGCCGCGCAGCACGCCGACCAGCACGGCCGCCACCACGACACCCCAGAAGCTTCCCAGGCCGCCGATCACCACCACCACGAAGGCGGCGGTCAGGATCTCGTGCCCCATCGCCGGGTGCACGCCTGTCACGGGCGAGAGCAAGGCGCCCGCCAGGCCCGCCAGGCCGATGCCGATGCCGCACACCGCCGTCAGTACGGGCGCCAGCGAGATGCCCAGCGCACGCACCATGTCCGGATCGCTGATCCCGGCACGCACCACTTTGCCGAAGGCGGTGCGGCGCAGCAGCCACCAGGTGCCGCCCAGCGCGGCCAGGGCCACGGCCAGCATGGCCAGCCGGTAGTTGGGATACATGAAGTCGCCCACGGTGACCATGCCCCGCGCGGCCGGCGGAATGGAGAACTGCAGCGGCGAGGCGCCGTAGATCATGCGCAGCGACTGCTCGATCACCATGGCCAGGCCGAAGGTGAACAGCAGGCTCAGCACCGGATCGGCCTTGTAGAAGCGGCGCAGGAAAAGCCGCTCCACGATCATGCCCATGATGGCCACCAGCAGCGGCGAGGCCACGAAGCCCACGCCGTAGCCGGCCCAGCCGGTGATCGTCACCATGAAATAGGCGCCCAGGGCGAAGAACGCGCCATGCGCCAGGTTCACCACGCCGCCCAGGCTGAAGATGATCGACAGCCCCAGCGCGATCAACAGGTAGTAGAAGCCGAGCAGGAGGCCGTTGACCACCTGCTCGGCGAGGAAGATCAATTCCATGCCCATCGCTTCCTTGCCAGACACTTGCACCGGTATGCCTTCCCCTGCGCGCACGGCCCCCGCGGGCCGTGCGCGCGGGAAACGTCACGCGAACTTGCAGGCGTTCTCCGCCATCGTGGGCAGGAGCAGCTCCATGTCCTCCTCGGGACCCGGCACGGGCGCGCTGGTCTGGAAGATGTCCCACTTGTCGGCCGACTTGTCCTTGCTGGGCGTCACCGTGTACATCTCGAAGACGAGCTGGTGGTCCCATTTGCGGAAATAGCCCTCGCGCTGGCGCAGCACGTCGAACTTCACGCCGCTCTCCAGGTAATCGATGAGCTTGGCCGTGTCGTCGCTGTCGGTTTCCTTGATGGCCTGGGCCAGCACCTTCACCGCCAGGTAGTCGGCGATGGCCTGGTTGTCGGGCGGACGGCCGAAGCGCCTGGTGAAGGCCTCCGTGAACTTCTGGCCCGAGGGCGACTTCACCTGGTGCGTCCAGATGATGGGCCACACGCCGCTGAAGCCGGCCGCCCCCGCGCCCCAGATGCTGGTGGCGTTCAGGTCCGCGCCCGCCAGCGGAATGGGCAGGCCGAACTCGTTGTACTGCTTCATGAAGTTCGTGGTCTGGTTGCCCGCCAGGTTGCTCATGACCAGGTCCGGCTTCTGCTGGCGGATCTTCAGGATCACCGAGCTGAACTCCGTGGCGTCGGTGGGGATCATGTCGTTGGACACGAACACCGCGCCGTGCTCGTCCATGAACTTCTTGGTCTGCGCGAAGAGGTCGTGGCCGAAGGCGTAGTCGGCCGTGAACGCCATCCAGCGCTTGCCCTTCACCATGTTCTGGCGCAGCAGTTCACGGCCCACCGTGCGCACATACATGGTGTTGTTGGCTTCCAGGTGGAACAGCGTGCGGCTGCAGCTCTTGCCCCGCAGCTCGTCGGAATTGCAGCCCGTCTGCAGGAACAGCTTGTTGGCGCGCGCGGCCACTTGCGAGATCGCCAGGCCCGAGGCCGAACTGATCTCGCCCACCAGCGCCAGCACGCCGTCGCGCTCGACCATGCGTTGCGCCTTGGCCGAGGCCGTCTGCGGATTGACGCTGTCCTCGCTCATCAACTGGAACTTGCGGCCACGCACGCCGCCCGCCTGGTTGACCTCGTCGACCGCCAGCGTCGCGCCCATGACGGCGTACTCGCCCATCGGACCGAGGAAGCCGGTGCGCGGCGTCAGGTGGCCGATGCGATAGACGTCCGAGGATTGCGCGCGCAACAGCGCGGGTGCCGCGCCCAGCACGGCGGCCGTTGTCGCGCCAAGCACCAGCTGCCGGCGTGACGCGGAAAAACGGGGATTGCCTGTCTTCACGAAAGTCTCCTTTGGATGGTGTTGCGCGAAGGCTGTGCCGCCTTTCTGGAATCGAGTGTATATCTGTGATCACAGATACCAATACCGTGGATACCCTAATATAATTCCGCCCATGGCCCTCACCGAACTCGTCACTCCCGTCCCCAAGCGCCAGACGCTTGGCGCCGACGTCCACGCGCAGATCCGCGAACTGCTGACCAGCGGCCGCCTGCGTCCCGGCGAGCAGATCTCGCTGCGCACCACCGCCCAGGCGCTGGGCGTCAGCGTCATGCCCGTGCGGGAGGCGGTCTATCAACTGGTGGCCGAGCAGGCGCTGGAAGTCACCGCCAACCGCAGCATCCGCGTGCCCCGCATGACGGTGAGCGCATTCCGCGAAATGACCTACATCCGCGTACACGTGGAGTCGCTGGCGGCGCACCACGCGGCACAGCACTGCACCAAGGCGCTGACCAGGGAGATGCGCGGCTGGAACGAGAAGCTGGAAGCGGAGATGCGGACCGCCGAACCCGACGCCGCCAAGCTGATCCTGTTCAACCGCGAACTACACTTCGCGATGTACCGCGCAGCGCAGATGCCGCTGCTCTTCAAGATGATCGAGAGCCTGTGGCTGCGGGTGGGGCCGATCCTGAACTACGACCTGCGCTCGGGCTCGCCGAGAGTGAAGGAGCGCACGGCGGTAACGCACCACAAACGGATGATCGCCGCGCTGGACAAGGGCGATACGGTGGGGGCCGGGGAAGCCTTGCGGGACGACATCCAGAGCGCCGCGAACACGATCATCGCGGCGGGGGTGCTGTTGGATGCGGATGATGCCGGGGATGAGGGTTAAGACTGCCTAGTTGACGGCCGCCGAGGGTGGTCGTGCCGTCGGCCGCCCACCCTCGGCGGCCGTCAACCCAGCGATCCCCCCCACACCAGATTTCACAGGGCTGTCACCAACCCCCACCAAACTTGCGTCCGTCCCCCTCCCACAGCCAACGACGAATCGCAAACCACATGACGACGAACCTCCCCTCGCGCCGCCGCTTCCTCCGCGGCGCTGCCGGCACCCTCACTGTCGCCTCCTCCCTGGGTCTGGGCGCCTGCGGCAGCAGCAACGACGACGATCCCGACGAGTCCCAAAATCCCGCGCCCAGCGCCAGTTTCCTGCATGGCGTGGCCAGTGGCGATCCGCTAGCCGATCGCGTCATCCTGTGGACCCGCGTCACGCCTGAGCGCGAGCGCGAGGTCGAGCTGATCTGGGAGCTGGCCGAGGACGACGCCTTCACGCGCGGCCTGAAGACCGGCACGCTGCTCACCGATGCCTCGCGCGACTACACCGCCAAGATCGACGTCACGGGCCTGGCCGCCAACACCGTGTACTGGTACCGCTTCAAGCACGACGTCACCACCAGCACCATCGGCCGCACCCGCACCCTGCCTGCCGGCGCCGTCAGCCAGGCGCGGCTGGCCGTGTTCTCCTGTTCGAACTTCCCCGCGGGTTACTTCCACGTGTACGCGGAAGCCGCGCGCCGTGACGACCTGCATGCCGCCATCCACCTGGGCGACTACATCTACGAATACGCCAGCGACGGCTATGCCTCGGACAACGCCGCCGCCATGGGCCGCGTCTCGGAACCCGCCAACGAGATCGTCTCGCTGACCGACTATCGCCGCCGCTACGCGCAATATCGCACCGACGCCGACCTGCAGGCCGTGCACGCCGCCCTGCCCTTCATCGTGATCTGGGACGATCACGAAATCGCCAACAACACCTGGCGCGAAGGCGCCGAGAACCACCAGCCCGAGACCGAAGGCGCGTTCGACGTGCGCAAGGTCGCGGCCGTGAAGGCCTATCACGAATGGCTGCCCACCCGTGAACAGGTGCCGGTCGACCACCTCTATCGACGCTTCGAGTTCGGCGACCTGCTGACCTTGCACATGCTGGACACCCGCCTGGTCGCACGCGACGAACAGCTGGACTACACCCGCTACTTCCCTGCCCTGCTGGGCAACCCCGATGCCGCAGCGGGCCTGACGGACTTCCTGACCCAGCTGGGCACGGATCTCGGCGACACGAACCGCCAGTTGCTGGGCGCCGAGCAACTGGGCTGGCTGCAACAGGGCATGATGGCCTCGTCGGCCACGTGGCAGGTGCTGGGCCAGCAGGTGCTGATGGCCCCCGTGACCCTGCCGCTGCCCGTGCTGCTGGGCCTGCTGGCCGGCGCGGGCCAGCTTGGCGACGTGACCCTCCCGCCCGGCTTCACGATCGACCCGGCGGCCTATGCGACGCTGCTGCAACGCCGGATCAACGGTGAAGTCCTGACGGCCCCGGAAAACGCCATCCTGGACCTGCCCAGCCTGCCCTACAACCTCGACTCGTGGGACGGCTACTGGGCCGCACGCGAAACCGTGCTGCAGACCGCGCGCACCCTGGACAAGAACCTGGTGGTGCTGGCCGGCGACACGCACAACGCCTGGGCCAGCGACCTGCGCAGCATCGCGGGCGAGCGCGTGGGCGTCGAGTTCGCCACCTCGTCGGTCAGCTCGCCGGGCTTCGAGGAATACCTGGGCGCGGGATATCCGCCCGCGGCGCTGTCGGCGCTGGTTCGCCAGTTGTCCAACCTGAACACCTTGGGCGCCGTCGGCAGCCACTGGGCTGGCAGCCTGCAGTATTCCGACACCAGCCGCCGCGGCTACATGGTGATCACCGCCACCCACGCCGAAGTCCGCGCGGATTGGCACATGGTCGACACCGTGCAGCAGGAAGCCTACACGGCCGTGCTGGACAAGAGCCTGCGCGTGCTGCCGGGCGCGGCCAACCGCCGGCTGCTGGATGACATCGTCGGCTGACGTCAGCTCACGCGAGGAAAAACGGCCCCCAAACCCGGCGGCACGCCGGGCTCGGGGGCCGTTGCGCTTCACGCCAGGATCCGTCCATCCAGGCCGATCCTGGCGCGGCGATCAAGCCGTCAACAATCGCGGCATGCCCGCGCCGCGCTCGGCCTGCTCCACCGCCACGCGCAGCGGCTCGCCGTCCACCTTGAAGATCGAGATCGCGCGCAACAGATAGCGCGACTGTTCCGCCAAGGCCTGCGCCGCGGCCGACGCCTCCTCGACCAGCGCGGCATTCTGCTGCGTGACCGAATCCATCTGCGCCACCGCCACGCCCACCTGCTCGATGCCCTGGGTCTGCTCGCCCGAGGCATTGGCGATTTCGCCGTTGATGTCCGCCATCGCGCCCACGGCCTTGACCACGTCGCCCATGTTCTCGCCGGTGCGGCTGGCCAGGCGCGTGCCGTCCTGGATGATGCCCGACGAACGCTCGATGATCTCGCGCACCTCCTTGGCCGCCGTGGCGCTGCGTTGCGCCAGCGCACGCACCTCCGAGGCCACGACCGCGAAGCCGCGGCCCTGCTCGCCTGCACGCGCGGCCTCCACCGCCGCATTGAGCGCCAGGATGTTGGTCTGGAAGGCGATGCTCTCGATCACCGAGATGATGTCGTTGATCCTGCCCGAGCTGTCCTGGATGGCGTTCATGCTGGCCACCACCTGCGACACCAGCTCGCCGGTCTGCCGCACCTGCGCGGCCGAGGTCACGGCCAGCTCGCTGCCCTGGCGGGCGCTTTCGTTGTTCTGCCGGACCGTGGAGGTCAGCTCTTCCATGCTGGCCGCGGTTTCCTCCAGCGAAGCGGCCTGCTCCTCGGTGCGCTGCGACAGCTCGGTGTTGCCCTGGGCAATCTGTTCGGCGGCGCTGGAAATCGATTCCGCCGATTCGCGGATGCCGTGGACGATGCTGCCCAGCCGTCGGCGCATCGCCTCCAGCGACGCCATCAGGCTGGCGTCGTCGCCCGCAGGCACGGCCAGGCGCACGGCCAGATTGCCCGAGGCGATCTCGCCGGCCACGCGTTGCGCCTCGGCGGGCTCGCCGCCCAGCTGGCGCAGGATGCTGCGGGTGATCAGCACGGCCGCCAGGATGCCCAGCAACAGGGCCAGGCCGGCAGCCACGCCGATGGTGACGGACAGGCCCGCCCCCGTCACTTGCGCCGCGTCGGCGGTGTCGGTCGACAGCGTCGCTTCCAGGTCGGCCAGCTTTTCCAGCTGCGCCAGCCAGGCATGCTGGCGCCCGCGCAGCTCCTTGCCCAGCACGGCGGTCCCCTCTTCCACCCGGCCATCCAGCATGAGTTGCATCACCTGGTTCGCATAGGGAACGGTCTCCTGGGCCAGGCGCTGGATATCCGCCAGCAGCGCATGCTCCTCGGCCGTCGTATGGGGATCGTCGCGATACATCTGCGCCAGGCGCGCCGATGCGTCCTGGTAACGCTTGCCCGCGTCGTTAAAGCGGTCGTACTCGGCCTTGACCAGGTCGGGCGCGGTAAAGAGCGCCACGCTGCGCACGTTGACCGCACGCACCTGCAGCGCCATGTACATGTCGTCCGCCAACTGCTTCTGTACTGCGTTCACCTCGGTGATGTCCACCAGGCTGCGCCGCATCTCGTTCATGCCGTACAAGCCCAGCCCGCCGATCACGCCCAGGAGGGCCAGCAGGATGCCAAAACCCAGCGCCAGGCGCGAGGCTACTTTCATGCGATGCAAGTTCATGTGTTGTCCGCCTTGAGCGGCCTGCGCCGGTTTTCCCTGCCGGCATGGCCAGTGAATGCTGCGTGGGAATCGCCGCATCGGCCAGCGTCATCGCGCTGAACACTGAAACCATACGCAACAAAACACGCAAAATAGTGACATTAAATGACACCATTCGCCAATCGGTTCTATTGATGGAGACAGGCAGATCGATCGAGGGCCTTGATGGCGGCCGCGGCGGCGGCGATGAAGCCTTTCGGCGTGCAGGCCCGCCGCCACCCGCGGCGCGAGCGCCCTGGATCCTGGAGACGTGGGGAGAAAAGTGGCGCGCGCGGCAAACAAACACAAAAAAGCCGGCATCGCTTGCGCGTGCCGGCTTCCTGCGGACGATATATCGGGAATGTCGTCCTGAATCTTGCCATCAAGGTCCGACCCGCTTAGCCAAATCACTAAGCTGGTCGGGGCGAGAGGATTCGAACCTCCGACTCCTGCGTCCCGAACGCAGTACTCTACCAGGCTGAGCTACGCCCCGTACTTGATGCTTCTTTCTTTGATGCTTCTACTTCTATCTTCCCCGCGGCGGAACTTCCTGATGCCCACCCTGTGAAACAGGTCAGCGATCACGATCCACCGCGAAAGCGCAAAATTCTAGCAGGGATTTCGAGAAATCGGAAATCGGGTACGCAGCCAGGGCCTCCCGGGCTGTCCCGGCCTCGGCCAGCGCGCAGCGGCGGGCATGGTCCAGCGCATCGGTGGCATGGATGGCCGCGGCCACCGCCTCGAAGTCGCCCTCGCCCGTTTCAATGGCCGAACGGACCAGGTCGCGTTGCGCGGGCGTGCCCACTTCCATGACGCGGATGAGCGGCAGCGTGGGCTTGCCTTCACGCAGGTCGTCGCCCACGTTCTTGCCCAGGGCGCCTGCGTCGCCGCTGTAGTCCAGCACGTCGTCGATCAGCTGGAAGGCCGTGCCGATGTGGCGGCCATAGGCGGCGGCGGCGGCTTCCTGCTCGGGCGTGGCGCCCGCCAGCACGGCGCCCACCTGGGCCGAGGCCTCGAAGAGCTTGCCGGTCTTGTAGCGCACCACCTGCAGGTAGCGAGCCTCGGAGACCTCGGGGTCGCGCACGTTCAGCAGCTGCAGCACCTCGCCTTCGGCGATGACCGTGGTGGCGCCGGACATGATCTCCATGATGCGCATGGAGTTGGCCTCGACCATCATCTCGAAGGCGCGCGAATAGAGGTAGTCGCCCACCAGCACGCTGGCGGCGTTGCCGAAGACCGCGTTGGCGGTGCTGCGGCCACGGCGCAGGTCGGACTCGTCGACCACGTCATCGTGCAGCAGGGTCGAGGTGTGGATGAACTCGACGACCGCGGCCAGCAGGTGGTGGTGGGCGCCCTGGTAACCCAGCGCACGCGCGATCATGAGCAGCAGTGCCGGGCGCATGCGCTTGCCGCCGGCGCTGACGATGTATTCACCGATGGTACGGATCAGCACCACCTCGGAATCCAGCCTGGCTCGGATGACGGCATCGACGGACTTCATGTCGTCGGCAACGGGGGCAAGCAAGTCAGACAGATTCAAGGCGGATCCGGTATCGAAAAAACGCCCCTTGGGCGAAGGGCAAGCGGGCGAGCGCCGGGCTATCCCGGTGCGCGCAAACAACAGCCGATTATACGGGCGTGCCGGCCCCTCCCCTGCGCCAAGGCGCATCGGCGCCGGCCGGAAAGCCCATTCCCGGGTGCGCCCGCTTGACTTTCGTTTGACTATCAATGGCTTGCGGGCTAGAATCCCGAGTTCGGCGCTTTTTGTGCCGGAATATTTTCCAAGGAACCCTCATGTACGCGGTCATAAAAACCGGTGGCAAGCAGTATCGCGTTGCCGCTGGCGAAAAACTCAAAATCGAACAGATACCGGCAGACATTGGGCAAGAAATCACCCTGGACCAGGTTCTGTCCGTGGGCGAAGGCGAAACGCTGAAGATCGGCGCGCCCTTCGTTTCCGGCGCCGCGGTCAAGGTCACGGTTCTTGCGCAAGGACGCCACGACAAGGTCAAGATCTTCAAGATGCGCCGTCGCAAGCACTACCAGAAGCGTCAAGGCCATCGCCAGAACTACACCGAGATCCGCATCGACGCGATCACGGGCTGATCTGGCACCGAGCAGATCCGGTATCTTCCCAGCATCCTTTCTCAGCCTCCTGGGGCAAGAATTCGTAGGAGCCAAACATGGCACAGAAAAAGGGCGGCGGCTCAACCCGCAACGGCCGCGACTCAGAAAGTAAACGCCTTGGCGTCAAGGTGTACGGCGGCCAGGCCATCCTGGCTGGCGGCATCATCGTGCGCCAGCGTGGCACCCGCTTCCACCCCGGCACCAACGTCGGCGTGGGCAAGGACCACACCCTGTACGCGCTGACCGACGGTCACGTGAAGTTCGGCGTCAAGGGCAAGCTCAGCAAGCAGACCGTTTCGGTCCTGGCTGCCGAGTAAGTCGCGCCACGCACGCAAGCCAGCCGCAAGCCTGGCTGAAAAAGCCCTGCCCTGGCGGCAGGGCTTTTTTGCTTGTCCCCCGGGACGGCACACTTGGCGGCCACGCGGCCGCGCTTAGGACACACAGATCATGAAATTCGTCGACGAAGCCACCATCGAAGTCATCGCCGGCAAAGGCGGCAACGGCGTGGCGAGCTTTCGCCGCGAAAAATTCATCCCCCGCGGCGGCCCCGACGGCGGCGATGGCGGGCGCGGCGGCAGCATCTATGCCGTGGCCGACCGCAACATCAACACGCTGATCGACTTCCGCTACGCCCGCCTGCACCGCGCCAAGAATGGCGAGAACGGCCGCGGCTCGGACCAGTACGGCGCCGCCGCCCCCGACATCACCCTGCGCGTGCCCGTGGGCACCATCGTGCACGACGCCGAGACCGGCGAGGTGCTGTTCGACCTCAACCACCACGCGCAGCAGGTGACGCTGGCCGCCGGCGGCCAGGGCGGCATGGGCAACCTGCACTTCAAGTCCAGCGTGAACCGCGCGCCGCGCCAATGGACGCCCGGCCGCGAAGGCGAGCAGCGCAAGCTGCGGCTGGAACTGAAGGTGCTGGCCGACGTCGGCCTGCTGGGCATGCCCAACGCCGGCAAATCCACCTTCATTGCCCGCGTGTCGAACGCGCGCCCCAAGATCGCCGACTATCCCTTCACCACGCTGCACCCGAACCTGGGCGTGGTGCGCACCTCCGAGGCCCGCAGCTTCGTCATCGCCGACATTCCCGGCCTGATCGAAGGCGCCTCGGAAGGCGCCGGCCTGGGCCACCAGTTCCTGCGGCACCTGGCGCGCACCCGCGTGCTGCTGCACCTGGTGGATGTCGCCTCGCCCGACCCGGACGCCGACCCCATCCCGCAAGCCGTGGAGAACGCCCGCGCCATCGTCGAGGAACTGCGCCGCTATGACGCCGACCTCCACGCCAAGCCGCGCTGGCTGATCCTGAACAAGCTGGACATGGCAGGCGAGGACCCGGCGGGCCTGCAGGCGCGCTTCGTCGAGCAGCTGGACTGGCAGGGCCCCACCTTCGCGATCTCGGCCCTGACCGGCGACGGCACGCGCGACCTGCTCTACGCGCTGCAGGACTACCTGGATGCCGAACGCAGCAAGGACCAGCAGGCGGAGGACGAAGCCGCCGGCACCTACGTGCCGGAAGACCCGCGCTTCGACCCTGCCCGCGATCAGACCCAAACCCAGGCCAACGCCACGCCGCCCGACGACGCGCAATAGGTCATAATCGCGGCATCCCCGCCGCCTCCCCCTTACTCGTTCCTCCGGTCATGTCCGCCGCCACGCCTGCTGTCTCCGTTGTCGCCCCCGCCGGCCGCCTGGTCGTCAAGGTGGGCTCCTCGCTGGTCACCAACGAGGGACGCGGCATGGACCGCAACGCGCTGTCGCACTGGGCCCGGCAGATCGCCGCGCTGCGCCAGCAGGGCAAGCAGGTCGTGCTGGTGTCCAGCGGCGCCATCGCCGAAGGCATGGCGCGGCTGGGCTGGCACCAGCGTCCGGCGGCCATGCACGAACTCCAGGCCGCCGCCGCCGTGGGCCAGATGGGCCTGGCCCAGGCCTACGAGGCCGCCTTCGCCGAGTTCGGCCTGCGCACCGCGCAGATCCTGCTGACCCACGAAGACCTGGCCGACCGCACCCGCTACCTGAACGCGCGCTCGACGCTCTTCGCGCTGCTGCGCCTGGGCGTGGTGCCCATCGTGAACGAGAACGACACGGTGGTCACCGACGAGATCCGCCTGGGCGACAACGACACGCTGGGCGCGCTGGTCACCAACCTGATCGAGGCCGACGCGCTGATCATCCTGACCGACCAACGCGGCCTGTACGAGTCCGATCCCCGCAAGAATCCCGATGCGCGCTTCGTCGCGCATGCGCAGGCGGGCGAGCCCAGCCTGGAAGCCATGGCGGGCGGCGCCGGCAGCGCGGTGGGCACGGGCGGCATGCTGACCAAGATCCTGGCGGCCAAGCGTGCCGCGCGCAGCGGCGCCCACACGGTGGTGGCCTCGGGCCGCGAGCACAACGTGCTGCTGCGCCTGGCCCAGGGCGAATGCATCGGCACGGAATTGCAGGCCACGATGCCGGTGTGGTCGGCGCGCAAGCAATGGCTGGCCGATCACCTGCGGCTGCGTGGCCGCGTGGTGCTGGACGCCGGCGCCGTGCGCGCGTTGCTGCAGGAAGGCAAGAGCCTGCTGCCCATCGGCGTGCTGCAGGCGGAAGGCGAATTCGCGCGCGGCGACGTGGTGGCCTGCGTGGACGAGACCGGACGCGAATGCGCCCGCGGCCTCATCAATTATTCGGCGGGCGACACGCGCCGCATCCTGCGCAAGCCCTCTTCACAGATCGCCGCGGTGCTGGGCAGCATGTCCGAACCCGAACTCATGCACCGCGACAATCTCGTGGTGCTTCAGAGCGCCCCCGCGAACGCGTAACCCCAGCCCGAGACCGTGCGCAGCGGCAGATCGATGCCTTGCCGCGCGGCCTTGCGGCGCAGGCGGCACACCAGCATGTCCAGGCGGCGCGTGGTTTCCCCGGCACGCGCGGCCAGATAGGCGCGCCGGTCGAGGCGTGCATCGGGCGCCGCCAGCAGCTCGGCCATGAACGCGCGCTCGGCGCCCGTCAGCACCAGGCTGGCACCCTCGGGCGCGCGCAGCACCCATCCTTTCTCCAACAGCCGCCAGACTGAGGGGGCTGGCCGCAAGGGCGCATCCGGCACGCCGCGGCCATTGACCCGGCGGGCCAGCGCCTGCAACGCCGCCACCAGCTCTCCCACCTGCAGATCCCCTGCCAGGCACAGGTCGGCGCCCTGGCGCATGACCTCGATGCGCTGGTCGGCGCCGTCGTAGTGCGACACCGCGACGATGCCCGCCTGGGGACTGCGTTGCCGCAAGCCCGAGCACAGGCTGGCCAACGTCGCCGGAGACCCCGCCAGCACCAGCAGGGGCGCCCTGTCACCCGCGACACGCCGATGCGCGTCGCCTTCCGAACGGCATCCCTCGACGCCCATGCCGCAGCGGCGCATGGCGCGCACGGCGGCACGGCGGAAGGCCTCATCGGAGGACAGCACAAGCACGGGACGGCCCGTGGCGACGAAATGGTCCATGCGGTTTCCTTGCGTGGCGCACCGACGCGGGCAATGCGCCGGGCTCGGGGGAAGCGTCGAGGAAAGATTGGGATTTTTTCTTGAATCCTGGCGCGAGCCCCGCAGATTATGGAGACCCAGGCGATACTGCTGACGTCAACTAAGAGATTCTTTGCCTCTTCCTGCGCGCCGCCGCACCTGGATTACCGGTCTGCCGCGCACCGCGCCCACCCGATCATCACGAACGTGATTCTACCGAACACCAAAGTGATTGGAAGCTCCGATTCAATCACGGACGTGAAAACCTTTGGCGAACGGCTCCGTCACGCGCGACACCTGCGCGGCATGACCCAGCGCGAACTGGCGCTGGCGAGCAAGGTATCGCAAAGCGCGATCGGCAATTACGAAAGCGATCTGCGCAATTCCAGCCGTGCGCTGCTGCGGCTGGCGCAGGCGCTTGCGGTCAGCCCCGCATGGCTGGAGAACGGCCAGGGGGCCATGGAAGCCACCGCCACGGCGGCTGGGTATCCCATGCCACGCCACAACACGCCAACCCTGCGCGACGAATTGACGGCGGAGCAACCCGCCCAACCCGCGGAATGGCTGTTCGACGCGCGCGATCACGAGCGCTACCTGCAACTCCATCCCGAGAACCGGCGCTTCCTGCGCCAGGCCATGCGCGCGCTGCTGGACTCGCTCCATGCGGAGCAAGGCACGCCCGTGTCCACGCGCAAATCCCGCCGCCCTACTTAATCCCGCGCACCCCGCGTTGCCGTCACCGTGTCGACATGCCCGCACCGAATTGGTGTCGCAGGCGATGCCGGCACGCGCGCCGACGGGGCATCGCGCACCATGCTGGCGTTCCCCGCAAAGCCGCGCCAGCAAAGGAGACAAGGGATTTCCCTCGATGTCGCAACGGTGCCATTTCTCCGCGCTTTTCTGCTATCCGGCCACGCCCCGCCCACATAAGATCGCCGCACATTCCACGCAACAACAAACAAGGGGTCATATCATGCGTACCTATCTGCTGGCGGGCGCGGTCGCGGCTTGCGCCTTCCTCTCCGTCACCACGCCCGCGACGGCGCAGCCGCTCAAGACCGTCGAGCCGGGCGTGCTCACCGTCGCGTTCTCGGGCGACATGCCGGGCACCGGATGGCAGGACGGCCGCATGACCGGCTACGACGGCGAAGTGCTGGAACGCGTTGCGCGCGCGCTGAACCTGAAGATCAAGCCCGCGCTCATGGAGTGGTCGGGCACGATCGCTTCGGTGCAATCGGGACGCGTGGACATCATGGCGGGCACCATGGGGTGGACGGCGCAGCGCGCGAAGATCATGACGCTGAGCGACCCCATCCAGTACTTCAAGAACGGCATCACGCAGACCGAGAAGACCAACTGGACCCGCCTGAAGGACCTGGAGAACAAGAAGGTCGGCACGATCACCGGGTTCTCGTTCATTCCTGAACTGCGCAAGCTCGACGGCCTGACGCTGTCGCTCTACGACACCTCGGACGCCGCCGTGCGCGACCTGCTGGCAGGCCGCATCGACGCGGTCATCGGCGACCCGCCCGTCATGCAGTACGCCCTGTCGCGCAATCCGGACTGGAAGCTCAAGTTCAACGCGTTCGAGGACAACGATCCGAAGTTCCCCTTACTGACCGGCATGGGGCAGGTGGTCTTCGGCATGAACAAGGACAGCGAGGCGCTGGCCAGCGCCGTGAACGCGGAGATCGCCAAGCTGTGGAAGGAATGCGCCATGCGCGGGATCGGCAAGACCTACGGGCTGGAGCAGGACGTGTGGTACGTGCCCCAGGGCGCCAACGCCCGGCACGGGGTGGACCGGCCGGAAAGCTGGTCGCTGCCCGCTTGCCCGTGATCGTTTCTCCCACCGCCGCAAGGGAGGCGATAGCCATGCGCAAGACCTGCCAACCCACCCCGCTGGCGCGTCGACGCGCGCATGCCGGCGCCACGGCCGGCGGCAGCCCGGCCGCTGCCGGCCTGATGCGCGCCGGCACCCAGGACATCCGCGTCGAACCTTGGGAAACAGCCGAAAGCATCTATGACCTGCTGCCGGAGACGCTCCCCGCCCTGTCGCGTTTCGCGCTGCGGATGACCGGCCATCCTCACGACGCCGAGGACCTGGTCCAGCGCACCTGCGTGCGTGCGCTGGAATGCGGACATCAGTTGCGGCCAGGTTCGTCCGCGCGCAGCTGGCTCTACGCCATCATGTATTCGCTGTGGATGAACGAGTTGCGGGCGCGCCAGACCCACGGCGGCGAGCATGCGCCGTGGGACGACGCACTGGCTGCGCCATGCGACCATGGCCCGGACACGGAGTTGCAGTATCGGCAGACGGTGGAGATGCTGGAGCGCCTGCCCGAGCAGCAGCGCGCGGTGCTGCGGCTGGTCGCCATGGAAGGCTTCGGCTACAAGGAGGCCGCGCAGCGGCTGCAACTGCCCATCGGCACCGTCACCAGCCGCCTGGCCCGGGCCCGCGCCGCGATCGACAGGATGCTGGGCGCGAACGGCCTGGAGACGCCCGCCACCCGGCGCGCGGCGGACTGACCTAGGCGCGCGGCGCCCCCTCGCGCCGCGTCATCGCATAGAGCAGGCTGTCTCCCACGCGCGGGCCCTCACCGCCGTTGGGGCGGATCTCCCAGTTCTCCAGCCGCGCTTCCAGCCGGAAACCCAGGCGCTCCATGGCGCTGGCTGCCCGCCCTTCCGGCGCGCAGAAGGCGTGCACGCGATGCACGTCGGGGTGATCGGCGATCCAGTCCACCAGCTTGCGCAGCACGTGCAGTCCGGCGCTGCGGCGACGCACCGCCGGACTGCTGGCGCTGATGACGCCGATCTCCACGCGCGGCATGTAGGGCTGCACCTCGATGACGCCGCTGATGTCGCCGTTGTCCTTGCCCTGCACCACCCAGGCGAAGCCCGTTCCCAGATGCCAGTTCCGGCGGTAGCGCTGGATGGCCGCCAGGGTTTCCGCCTCGTCGCGATGCCGGGGGAACGCCAGCCAGCGCATCACGTCCTCGTCCGCGAAAAGATTGCGAAAGAGCGCCGCGCTGTCCGCCTCGGTGGGCGGCCGCGCGACGACCTTGTCGGATTCGATGATCAGTGGTGGCAGGAACATGGGCACATCGTAAGAGGCGGCGCGCAACGCGCGGGCCGGCGGGCGAACCCGCGTTGCGCGAAACGAAACCTGCCTCGCGTGTGGCCGGCGAGCCCGCCGCAATTTCGCCCCCATGCAAACGCCTTCGTGCCCGTGCGCGTGCGCACGGCCCGCCATCCCTACCATCGCTTCCATCATCCCGATACCGGTCACGCCATGAAGACGCCCCGTTTCCCACGCCAAGCCTGGATCGCCGCCTTGCCCCTGACACTGGCCTGCCTGGTTCCCGGCGCCGCGTGGAGCAAGGCGCAGCTGGAGCAGTGCTTTGACGCCGCCTCGGAGTTCCACCAGGTCAATCCGCTGGTCCTGCGCGCCATCGCGTGGCAGGAGTCGCGCCACAACCCCAAGGCCATCAACCGGAACAACAATGGCACGACCGATTACGGCATCATGCAGATCAACTCCATCCACCTGCGCGAACTGGGTGCCTACGACATCTCGGCCGAGACGCTGATGAAGCCCTGCGAGAGCATCTTCATCGCGGCGTGGTACCTGCGCCGCATGATGGACCGATACGGCAACACCTGGGATGCCGTGGGCTCCTATCATTCGCAGACCCCCGTGCACCGCGACCGCTATGCCAAGGGCATCGTGTCCACGCTGCGCGGCTGGGGCGTCCTGCAGGCGGCGCGATGAGCGGCCTGCTGCTTGCCGAACACGAGGCCGCGCCTGCGGGACCTGCGCCCGGCCAGGCCGTGCCACGCCGGGACGACGCCGCCATTCTGACGCCGCTGTTCCAGGACGACCTGATCGCGCGCGAACGTGATGGCGTGCTGCGGCTTTACGAGGCCCTGACGCGTGACCGGCCCCTCTTTCGCGACGCCAATGGCAGCTGGGTGGTGTCGTCCTTCGAACAGGGTTGCGCCGTGCTGTCCGACCCCGCCTATGTCGCCCAGCCGCCACTGCCCGCCGAGGAGGCCGCGGTCTATGCCCCCATCCTGGCCACCATGCTGCTGCGTGACGGCGACGCGCACGCGGCGCTGCGGCGCCACTTCGCGCCGCTCTTCAAGACCCAGCGCATGGATCGCCTGCATGCCTTCATGGACCAGGACATCGCCACCTGCGTGGCGGCCCTGCCGGCCTCGGCATTCGACGCAGGCGCGTCCCTGGCCCATCACCTGCCCGCCCGGATGGCTTGCGTCCTGATGGGGCTGGCCCCCGAGCACGCGCCGCGCCTGGTTGCCCTGACGGCGCCGGTGCTCAGGCTGATCAGCGGCACACCGCTACCTCCCGCCTCCATGCTGGCGCTGCTGCAAGCCAGCCGCGTGGCGATCCAGGCGCTGGCCACGCTGATGGCCAGGCAAGCCCCGGCGACGCTGCACTACCTGGACATCGACCCCCACGCCCTCGCCACGCACGCGCTGTCGGACGGCACCGAACACGCGAGCTGCGCCAGCAACCTGTGCCTGCTTTTCGTGGCGGCCTACACCACTTCGATGCTGAGCCTGGGCAATACGCTGGCGCTGGCCACCCAGCGCCCCGGCCTGTGGACGCAGATGGCGCAGGAGCCCTCGCGCATTCCCCGCACCGTCGCCGAACTGGGCAGGCTGGCGCCCGCCGCGCAGGCCTTGCAGCGATACGCCGCGCATGACGTCACCCTGGGAGACGTCCCCCTGCGCGCGGGCGAACCCGTGGTGGTGATGGTGGCGGCAGCCAACCGCGATCCCCGTGCGTTCGAGCACCCGGACGAAGTGGACCTCGGTCGCCACGCGCGGACCCTCACGTTCGGCGCCGGCCCCCACGGCTGCGTAGGCGTCGGACTGGCGCGCCGGCAACTGGGCGGCCTCCTGGCCGCGCTCACTTCCCGCTATCCGCGCCTCGCTCCGCTCGCGCGGCCATCGCGCGGCTTGCAGATCGGCACCTTCCTGGGGTACGACAGGCTATGGCTGGGGGTGCCTGCGGAATCGGCGAAAGCGCCCGCCCCTGTCAGGCAGCCGAACGCATGATGGTGTCGGTGGGAGACTCGTTGAACTCACGGCGGTACGCATTGGCCAGCGTGGACCGGTGGCGCACGCCCCATTTGGCGGCGATGGCCAGCACGTTCTTGGAAGACCCCTCGCTGAGCAGTTCGCTGTGGATGCGCTCCATCCGCAGCCGCCGGATGAGCTGCGTCGGGCTGATGCCGATACTGCTGCGCATGGCCAGTTGCAGGGCACGCTCCGTGACGCCGATGTGCGCCGCGACCTCCTTGACGGACAGGTCGGGCTGGTCCAGGTGCTCGACCAGATAGGCATAGGCCCTGCGGTACTTCCCCACGAGTCTCGCGCTGATGTCGTCCGCCGCCGCCACCTGTTCGCGCCTCGCCGCCGGCAGCGGCACCAGGGTGTTCATCGTCATGGCCTGTTCGCGCGTGCGTTTCATGGCCAGCAGGCAATAACGCCGGTAATGCGCATCCGCCTCAGTGCGCCTGCCCTGGCGGCGAGGCAGCTCGGCCTGGCAGAACAGGTAGTCCAGCAGCCAATGGCCGCCACGGGGCATGCTCACGCCGGGTTCCCCGAACGACTCCAGCGCCTGGCGCGCGACATCGGGCGCGCCGCCCGCCAGCGCCGCGACCGCCAGGTCCAGCCTGAGAAAGCGCGCGTACTCGGGCATGCCCAGTCCGGCTGCCCACTGCACCGTGTCATGCAACGCCGCCAGGCCGTGCTGGCCGCCCTCCGCCAGGGTGCGCAGATGCTGCTGGAAGGCGCCATGGCGGGCCAGCGCGCCGCCGTCGACAGGCGAGGACAGCGAGGGTTCGAGGTCGGCCGGCAGCCGCAATTCCGTCACCAGATGGCGCCAGAACACGTGGTCCACAAGGCCCTCGGCGCCGCGCCAGCGCACCTGCGCGAGCAGCTCCTGCTGGAGCACCGCCGCAAGCGCGGGCCACACGCCTTCCGCCGCCTCACCCGCCATGGCCTCGACGCGCTCGGCGCAGTCCCAGGCGGCCTCCAGCTGGCCAAGCTGGAACATGACGAGCGCCAAGCCCAGCCACGCCTCGCGTTGCAAGGCGGGTTGCGCGCGTTCGTCTTCCACGACACGGCGAAAGCAGGCCAGCGCCGCGCCGTTACGCTGCAGGAACAGCGCCTGCCAGGCCGCATTGCGGCATGACAGCACGCGGAAGTAGTCGCGCTCGTCGGCCAACGCCTTGAGCGCATCGCGATGCAGCTGCTCCGCCTCCTCGTAGCGGCCGAACAGCCACTGCATATCCGCGTAAGCCCGCTGCGTGTCGGGGCCCGCGGGCACATCCGCGTCCATGCGCGCGGCCAGCTGACGCTCGAGGGCGTGGAACTCGCCCTGCCACGCCAGGCGGACCTGGGAGGGAGACAGGGCGGGGGATGCCGTCAGTGCCGCCACGGCGAAATACAGATGCGTGTGCATAACTGCAACTCCTTACATATTTCTTCCGCCACGCCGCCTGCACATCGCAGGCGGCGCCGCTCGCAAGCCAGGGCGGCTGGTAGCCGCGCCAGCCCCGGAAGCCGGGCCGACCCGTTACGAGAACCCCAAAAACGCTCCGTTTATTCCTCGCTTTCCGCTAGCCATTGCCACGCAATGTAAAAAGTACTACCGGGCATTCCGACGTCTTCTCTCACAATTGCGAAGATCAGTGTTACGACGTAACAGCATCGTGACATTTCCATACAAGGCGCGGGGTCGATTCAGCGATCCCCCCTGCCCTGCAGCGGCGTGGCGGCACCGCCCGCCGGCCCCTCGCGCAGACCGAGAGCGGATATCTGCTCACGCAATTCCGCCAGGGTGATCTGGTCTTTCACCTGATCGACGAACGTGGCCACCAGCATCGCCAGCGCGACCAACGCAAAAGCGCCTTTCAGGGGCTGCCCCAACGTTTGCAGCTCCAGTTTGGCGGCCACGCGCGCCGCCATGCCGATGGCCAGGTCGATGATGACCAGGAGCACCATGAATGGCATGGCCATCTTGGCCAGCATCAGCATCATGGAATCCGTCTGCCGCAACACGAAGTCTCCCAGCATGGCCGCTGGCGCCGGCGACAGCGACGCCAGCGGCCACCAGCGATAGGAGTCGTACAGGATGCCGAGCAATACGATCATGCCGCCCAGCCCCCAGAAGACGACGATGGCGCACTGGCCAAGCAGGGTCCCCAGGATGCTGGTCTGTTCGCCGTAGCTGGGGTTGGATGACTGGACATTGTTGTAGCCGTTCAGTTCGTCCACATAGCTGCCCACGCTTTGCGCCACCCAGAACACCGCCCCCGCCGCGTAGCCCAGCACCAGCCCGATGAGCGCCTCTTTCAGGCAAATGAGCACCAGCACCGCGCCGTGCATCAGCAACTGGTCGGGCGACTGGCTGACCGCGATGAAGAAACTCCAGACGATCACGATGCCGTTGCGCACGAGGCCCTGCAGATAGTCTCCCGCCGTGGGGGGGAAGATGATGAAGAGCACGGCCAGCCGGATGCTGCACAGTCCGGTCATGATGAGCAGCTGGATCGCCTCGCGGCCCATCTCGTGCACGGTGATGTCCATGGCGCGTCCGGTCCTTAGCGCTGCAAGCCGCCCGCGCGACGCCGCGCGGCGCTGTTTTCCTCGGCCTGCTCTTCCTGCCTGTGCATGTCGCGCAGGGTCTCGCCGCGGCGCAACAGGGCGATGCGTTGCGCATAGGCGTCCATGCGCGCCTGGCAGCGTCCGACGCCCCGGGCCAGTTCGTCGGCGTGCTCGCGCGCGGCGTCGCGCGCCCGGGCCCTCCGCGCAACCTCCTTGTCGGCCGCCGCTTGCCGCGCCTCGCGGTCCTCGCGTTCGCGAAGCAGGACCACCATGCGCGCGGCGGAAAACGCCGGCTGGTCCTTCAATGCCTGTATCCGCTGCGCGCAACTGGCCACCGCCTCGCGCGAATGCGTCAGGGCGTCCTGCGCGGCGTCGTGGGCCTGCGCGCGCTCGGCTTCCCGATCCCGCGCCTCGCGCAGGCTCACGCGCAGGGCGTCATGCTCACGCCGCGCCTTGTCCTGCATGATCCGGTAGACCGCCAGCCGCCTGCGCGCGTCGCTCGTCATGCCTTCACCTTGGCAGGTCCGCCAGCAGGGCCAGGCCATCGAACGTGTCGTCGAAGGCCTGGAACTCGTCCGTGCGCTGGGCAAGGAATGCCTGGATCGCGCCGTGTCGCGCCAAGGCCTGGTCCGCCAGGGGGTCGCTGCCGGCCTGGTACTCGCCAATCTGCACCAGGGTTTCCACCTCGCGATGCCGGGCCATCAAGCTGCGCAGCCGGCCCGCCGCGCGCTGATGCGAAGGCGCCACCACCTGGGGCATGACGCGCGACAGGCTTGCCAGCACGTCGATCGCGGGGTAATGGTTGCGCGCCGCGATCTCGCGGGACAGCACGACGTGCCCATCCAGCAGGCCGCGCACTTCCTCGGCCACCGGGTCGTCACCGCTCTCGTCCTCGGCCAGCACGGTATAGACGGCGGTGATCGCCCCCTTTTCATTCAAGCCCGTGCGCTCCAGCAGGCGCGGCAGCTCGGCGAAGGTCGAAGGCGGAAAGCCGCGGCGCGTCGGCGGCTCGCCCGCTGCCAGGCCGATCTCGCGCTGCGCACGCGCGTAGCGGGTAAGGGAGTCCATCATCAGCAGCACATGCTTGCCCTGATCCCTGAAGTCCTCGGCGATGGCCGTGGCGATGTGGGCCGCCTTCGCCCGCTCGATGGCGGAGCGGTCCGACGTGGCGCAGACGACCACGGACCTGGCCATGCCTTCCTCGCCCAGGGTCTGGCTGATGAACTCGCGCACCTCGCGGCCTCGTTCGCCGATCAGGGCGATGACGTTGATGTCGCAGCGCGCGCCGCGCGCGAGCATGCCAAGCAGGGTGCTCTTGCCCGCGCCGGCAGGCGCGAAAATGCCGATACGCTGGCCGATGCCCAAGGTCAGCAGCCCGTCGACGGCGCGCACACCCGTCTCCAGCGCCGTATCCATCAGTGGACGCGCCATGGGATTGGGCGGTTCGCCGAAGGCCGAACGCCAGGCTCGGCCGGTAATGGCGCCACGGCCATCCAGCGGCTCGCCCAGGCTATCGACCACGCGGCCCACGAGGCCTTCACCGACCTGGATGGACAGGGCCCGCCCCAGCGCGTGCACCTGGGTCGAGCGGGACAGGCCATCGACCGGTCCGAAAGGCGAGAGCAAGGCCGACTCGCGGGCGAATCCCACCACCTCGGCCCGCTGCAACAACGAGCCATCGGCACGACGCAGCTCGCACAGCTCGCCGATCTGCGCGTCCACCCCAACGGCACGTATCAGCGTGCCCACCACCTCCTGCACCTTGCCGGTGCAGGCCGTCAGCGGGCGTTCATGCAGCGCGCGGCCGATCGATCCGATCAGCTCCGTCCAGGCCTGGCGCGGAGGTTCGCCCAAGGGCAGGGGCGAGGAGGCAGGCGGCGGCTGGGTCATCCTTCCTGCTTGTCCAGCGATCGCTGCAACACGGCCGCGAGCGCACGCAACTGGACGTCCAGGCTGGCGTCCACGGTGCCCACCTCGGTCTGGCAGACGCAGGCGCCGGCGGCCAGGCCCGCATCGGCTTCCACCGTCACGGACATGGGCTTGCCCGCGGCCCGCCAGCGCTCGGCCAGCTGCGCGAATGCTTCGCTGGCGGCCGCCTGGTCCTCGGGGTGCACCTGCACCACGATCGCCGCATGCTCGCCGATGATCCCCTCCACGGTCTGGACCGCCCGCGCGAAGAGATCGCCGGGGGCATGCACGCGCACGATACGGCTGACCGCCTCCACCACGATCGCCGCCACCTCGTCGCGCGAAGCAAGCTGGGCGGCATGCCGCAAGGCAAGCGCGGCATCGGCCTCTTCCCACCATTGCGCCAGGGCATCCACGCGTCCCTGTTCCGCGCCACGCAAGGCCGCCGTCTCGTAGGACGCCTGCGCATCGGCCAGCAGGGACGCCGCCGCGATTTCCGCCTCGCCCAGGCAGGCCTTCGCCCGCGCCTGCGCCTCGGCCATCCGCGCCTCGCAGGCCTGGTGAGTCGCCACCCAGGCTTCATCGAGCGACATCAGACGGCCTTGCGCATGCGCGGGAATGACCGCGTCCGCCAGACCGATGGCCAGTTCCCCTTCGCCGGGCGCGCGCAGCCAGACCATCATGCCAGCATCTCCTCGTGCCTGACGGCCAGTTGCGCCACCAACAGGCTGCCGCGCGTGTCGGCCCAATCGCACACCGCCGGCACGCCCACGGCGCAGGCCGCATCGAGCGCCAGCGGAATGAGGCCACAAGGCCCCTGGTCGAACACCACGCCGTCGCGAAGCAGCAGGCAATACCCTTGCCAAGCCAGCGAGTCGGCGCAACAGCGCGACAACGCGCCGCCGGACTCGACACTGGCAGGCGATGCGTGGGCCAGGATGCCCGACACCCACTCGCCTGCCCGCGGACCCAGCCACGACGCCAGCAACGCGCGGCGCGGCGTGTCGATCCAATGGCGCAGTTCGGCCGCATGGGCATGCAGCGCGCGCAGGCGGGCGAGCCGGACCATGTTGCCGACGGACAGGCCGTACAGCGCCTGTCCTCCTCGCAGGAATGCATCCAGCGCGGGCATGGGCAACCCGGCGGCGGACAACCAGCGTTCCGCCTGTTCCGCCGTGACGCCGCCGGACGCGCCGCGCAGCACCTGCATGCCTACGTCCTGGCGCGAGTCATGCAGCCACGTGTCCACCTGGCGCCTGTGGCGCTGGTGGGAAAGCAGGCGGCGCGCCACCTGCCGGGCCTGCACCCGGTGGCGGTCGCCCGCGCCAATGGGAATGGGTTCGACCATGGGCTTACTCGTTGGCGTTGGCCGCCACGGCCTTGCCCTCGCGGCGAGAGCGGCCGAACAGGCCACCCAGCGCCTCGGGCCAGCCGGCGGCGTGGCGCCGCAATGCCAGCGCAATTGCCGAGGCCCCCAGCAGGAAGAGTCCCAACGCCGCGCCCACCAGCAGATTCCGGTCCGGCTCGCTGGCGCGCGCCTGCGCCGGCATGACCAGCGGGTCGGCCTGCACCAGTGTCAGGCTGACCTGGTCATACGACAGCCCCTCGACGCTGTGCACCACCATGTTCTTGATCTGGGGCGTGAGCGCGTCCAGGTTGGCGTCGGAACGGTACTTGATGAAGACCGACGCCGAGGACGGCCGCACCGACGTGGCAAGCGGATCGTTATTGGGCAGCACGATGTGCACGCGTGCCAGGATCACGCCGTCGATCCGCGACAAGGTCTCGGAAAGCTGCTGTTCGCTGCCGTAGATGAAGCGCACGCGCTCCTGCACCGGCGTGGACACGAAACCGTCCTTCTTGAAGAGCTCGCCCAGGTTGTCGTAGCTGCGCTCCGGCAGGCCGCGCACGCGCAGCACTTCCATGGCCTGCACCATGGCGTCGCGCTTGACCACCGCGCTCCAGCTCTTGCCGCCGTCCGGGCTTTCCTTACGCGCCGGGATGCCGGCCTCAAGCAGCGCCGCCACCACTTCGTTGGAGTCCCGCTCGCTCAGGTTGCTGTAAAGCGTCTGGTCCGAACACGCAGCCAGCAACAGCACGCACGCGGGTGCCAGGACGCAGGCGCGCGCGCGCCGCAGGAGGGCGGGCGTCATCATTGGTTCTTCATGAGCGTGGACAAGGCGTCCTTGGACGCGGTGATCGTGGCCATCTTGGCCTGCATGTCCACGGTCAGGCTGGCGGTCTCGACCTGAACCAGCATCGCGGCCGCGAACATCTTGTCGGGCGCCAGGCTGGACAGATTGTTGCCGAGCCAGACCGCATCGTTCGCCACGCGATGGATGGCCGCATCCTGCGCGTGCGCGATGGCCGCGATCGGATTGGTCTGCTGCGCCCCGGCCGCCTGCGGCGGCGCAAGCGGCCCTGTCTGCATGAGTTCGGCGAAGCGCTGGGCCGCATCCTGGCTGACGGCGCCAGGATCGACATTGGTCACCGCCTGCACCGCCTCTTTCAACTGCACGGCATCGATCTGCATGGCGTCCCCCTCAAACCCGTAGATACGCGCCCGCGGGCGCGATGGTTGCCGCGGGCGCCGATGCAGCGGCGCCCATATCGGTCAAGGCTGCCTCCTGGCTGCGCTGGTTCTGCTCGATCAACTCGCGCACCGAATCGGGCTCGTCATAGACACCCTTCACGCTGGCTTCGCGCGCCGCCCGCTCCAGGTCCTGGCGCGCCACCAGCGCCTGCACCAGCAGGCGATGGGAGTCGGTGACGCGCTGCCCGGCCAGCAAGGCGTCGGCGGCGGCACGCCAGTCGGCGTCGCCCAGCAGGCCCATGCAGAACACGGCCATGGCGTCGCTGCTGGGCGAACACAGCCCGCGGTCGCGCAGGTCCGTGAAGATCGCGCTGGCGCCCTGCCAGTCCCTGCGCGTCACGGCCACCATGCCACGCAGCATGGCCAGCTCGCGCAGCCCGGGACGCAGGGTCTGCAGCATATCCACCATCTCTTCCATGTCGTCCGGGTCGATGGTCGCTTCGGGAAACTTCCTGAATACCACCGCGTTGAACAAGGCGACCAGGCCGGCGAACGCATCGTCGCCGCACTGGATTTCCGCTGTCTGCGTCATGGAGCCCTCTCATGGATGTCAATGAAGTGCTGGCATCGTATGCCTGCCCGCCAGGCGCCGATGGACGGCAATGCGAAGCGATCGTCCGGGAAGCGAAGCCCAGCCTCGGGCGGGCCGCAGCGCCGCCTGGGCCTTCGCCGGCCGGGCTGGCGGTTCGCTTTTCCGCCACGCGCGTCGCGGCGGCGTGGCTATGGTGCCGGGACCCGCCTGCCTGCGGGTGGAAGCCCTGCCATGAGCGAAGAGAAAACCGAAAGCCCGACAGAGAAGAAACTGCGCGACGCGCGATTGCAGGGCGCCGCGCTCAAGAGCCAGGACATCGTCGACAGCATGTCGCTGCTGGCGGTGGTCGTCCTGATGATCAGCGCCACCTCGTGGCTGGCCGGCCATTTCAATGACATCCTGGCGGAAGGCCTGGCCTTCGTGGACGGCGACCACGACGACACCGCACTGCTCTCCGCGCTGTGGCGCATCCTGCGCTCGGCGCTCATCGCCTCCCTTGCGGTGGTCGCCGCGGCGGCCGGCGCGGCGCTGCTGGCGCTTGCCCTGCAGGTCGGATTCCATCCCACGCTCAAGCCCGTCACGCCGCGGCTGGAGAACGTGAACCCCGTCGCCGGCTTCAAGCGGCTGTTTTCCTTGCGGGCGCTGCTGGACCTGGCCAAGTCCATCGTCAAGGCCTTGATCTTCCTTTGGATAGGAGGACTGGTGCTGGCCTGGCTACTGCCCATTGCGCTGGCCGCCGCATACCAGCCCGTCAGGGAGCTTGCGCATCTGGCCTGGCAGGCCTGCATGCGCCTGTTGCAGTTCTGGCTGGGCGTCTACCTGGTGATCGGCCTCATCGACTGGTTCCTGCAGCGCATGGTGTTCCTGCGCAGCCAGCGCATGTCCAAGGACGAGGTCAAGCGCGAACACAAGAACGACGAGGGCGATCCGATCATCAAGGGTGAACGCCGCAAGCTGCAGCGCAGCAGCGCGGACGGCCCCGAGCCTTCTCCGAAGGCCGCCATGCGCCAGGCCTCGGTGCTCGTCACCAACCCCACGCACTACGCGGTGGCGTTGCGATACCACCCGCAGGAGTGCCCCGTCCCTCAGATCCTGGCCACCGGCATGGACGAGCAGGCGGCCGTGCTGCGCGAACTCGCGCGGCGCGAGGATGTTCCCATCGTCGCCAACCCGCCCCTGGCGCGCGCGCTGTACCAGGCCGGGCCGGGCGCCTACATACCCGAACCGCTGTTCGAGGCCGTCGCGGCCGTGCTGCGTTGGGTGCTTGCCACCGCGCACCTCGAACAATCCTCCACCCTCCCGCAGCAGGCCAGCGATCCATGATGATCAAGACGTTCAAGCTCCCCACCGGCGGCGAAGCCGGCATCGCCATTCTGCTGGCGGCGGTCGTGATGCTGATGATCCTGCCCCTGTCGCCCACGATGATCGACATCCTGGTGTCGATCAACATCTGCGTCAGCATCACGCTGTTGATGACCACGATGTACGCGCGCGGACTGACATCGCTGACTGCCTTCCCGACCCTGCTGCTCTTCACCACCCTGTATCGCCTGTCTCTGAACATCGCCTCGACGAAGTCCATCCTGCTCCACGCGGAAGCGGGCGACATCATCGAGAGCTTCGGCAACCTCGTGGTGGGGGGCAACCTGGTCGTGGGGCTGGTGGTCTTCGCCATCATCACCATCGTGCAGTTCATCGTGATCGCCAAGGGCTCCGAGCGCGTGGCGGAGGTGGGCGCCCGTTTCACCCTGGACGGCCTGCCCGGCAAGCAGATGAGCATCGACGCGGACCTGCGCGCCGGCATCCTGACGCCGGAGGAGGCACGGCGCAAGCGCGCCCACCTTTCCCTGGAAAGCGCCCTGCATGGCGGCATGGACGGCGCCATGAAGTTCGTGAAGGGCGATGCGATCGCCGGGCTGCTCATCACGGCGGTCACCATCATCGCCGGCATCGCGGTGGGCGTGCTGTACCACGGAATGAGCACGTCGCAATCGGCCTCTCATTTCGCGGTGCTGTCCATCGGCGACGCCATGGTGTCGCAGATCCCGTCGCTGATCATCTCGGTGGCGGCGGGCATCATGATCACGCGGGTGTCCGATGACACGCAGTCCACGCAGAAGGGCAACAGCTCGCTGGGCGAGGACATCGTGCGCCAGATCCTGGGAGACCCTCGCGCGCTGGGGTTCGCCGCGGTGCTGGTAGGCAGCTTCGCCGCGATGCCGGGCTTTCCCTGGCCGCTGTTCCTGCTGCTGGGCGGCCTGCTGGGCGTGGCCAGTTTCCGCGCGGCGCGCAGTGGCGCCTCGGGGAACGAGCCGCCCGCCGGCGGATCCCCGTTGCAACGGGCCGGCGCCAAGCAGGAAGACGCACGGATACGCGCGCAGGCGCCCCAGTTCACCTGCGCCGTCGGCGTCAAGCTCTCGCCAGCGCTGGCCCGCGGCCTATCGCGCGAACGCCTGGACGCCGCATTCGAGCGCCGCCGCGTCGCCCTGCAGGAAGCACTGGGCCTGCCCTTCCCGGGCATCACCATGTGGCACAGCGATACCGTCAGCGACCACGGCTACCAGGTGCTGCTCCAGGACGTGCCCGTCGCCACCGTGGCCTTGCCGCCCGGCAAGCTGCTGGTGCCACAGGCCGAGGACGATGCCACGCTAGCCGCGCGTTGCGAGGCGCGCGGCGCGGCCGGCGGCTTCGAGAAGACCTGGTGGCTGTCCGCCAGGGAGGCGGCCGACGTACCCCAGGCCTGGTCCGTGGAAGAGGTGATCGCCAACGAGACCATCGGCGTGCTGCGCAAGTCGGCCTCCATCTTCGTCGGCATCCAGGAAACGCAATGGGTGCTGGACCAGCTCAACGTGGACTATCCCGGCCTGGTGACCGAGGTCCAGAAATCGCTGTCGGTGCAACGCATCGCCGAGGTGCTGCGCCGCCTGCTCGAAGAGGAAGTGTCCATCCGCAATGCGCGCGGCATCATGGAAAGCCTGGTCATCTGGGGCCCGAAGGAAAAGGACCTGCTGATGCTCACGGAGTATGTGCGCTGCGACATGGCGCGCTATATCGCGTGGCGCGCCACCGCGGGCGGCAGCGCCCTGCCCGCGGTGCTGCTGGAGGCGGAACTGGAGCAGTACATCCGGCAATCCATCAAGCAGACTCCCACTGGCAACTTCCTTGCCTTGCCACCGGAAGAGATCGACGTGATCGTGCAGCGCATCGTCGCGCTGTCGGAGCCGGACGCGAGCGGACGCGTGGCGGGCGCGGCGCTGGTGGCGTCCATGGATATCCGCCGGTATGTGCGGCGCATGATCGAGGTGCGGCTGAACTGGCTGCCGGTTTATTCCTACCAGGAACTCGGCGGCCTGGTGGAACTGCGGCCGCTGGGCCGCGTCGGCATGTAATCGCCATGCGCGTCCTGCGTCCCGCCTCGCGCGCCGCCGACACGCCGGACGAGACCGGCGGCCGGCCGGCACGGCCGTCCCAGGCCTTCGATTTCGCACGGCTGCTGCGGCGGGCGCGCCTGCCCGGCCCGCTGCCCCCCGGCGACCAGGAGGATCCGCTCGCCGCGCCGTCGCCGGCCGTCGTCGTGCCGCCGCTGCCCGCGCCGGCGCAGCACCTGCCCGCCCAGCCGCACACGGACTGGTTTCTTCAGCACAGCGCAGGCAACGACCCCGTGCAATCCCTGGCGTGCGACCAGGCCCAGGCGACGGCGCTCTGCTCGGCCATCGCCGGGCACGTGGCGGGGTTCTGCGCCGACCCCGCGGTGGCCAGCCGGGGAGACTGGATGCTGCGCGTCACGCTGGACCCGGTGCTGCTGCCCGGCTGCGTCCTGCAGATGGACCTTTCGTTTCTCAGGCTCGCCCTTCGCTTCGAAACCCGGGAGGTCGACACGCGGGCGCTAGTGTTGCGCCATGTGGACACGCTCGAAACCAACCTCACTGCCCTGTTGCGGCAACACGCCATGGTGCACGACCTGGAGATCACGGTGTGGTAGCGCACGCGACTGACACGTCCCGCCCCGAGGCGCCTGCTGCTGGCGGGCCGCCCGCCTGGTCCCCCCTGGCGGGCAGCCTGCCCCGCCACGCACCGGATGACGCCCGCCTCCTCAAGCTGACGCATGACAGGCGCCTGGCGGCCTTGCTGCGCACGCTGCCGGCGCTGGAGAACACGCGCCTGGAATTGTCGTCCCCTGCCCCGGGCGCCCGGCCTCGCGTCTGGGTCCTGCTGGGCCACGCCAACGACGCGGGCTGGCTGGGGCTGGATGACGCGACGATGCCTGCGCTAAGCAGCCTGGCGACGCCGCGCCGGCAGGGCGATGCCGACGCCCACGCCGCACTGGGCCGCGCCATCGCCTCGCAACTGTTGTCACCGCTGCTGGCATTCCTGCGCACCCTGGGCCTGCCTGCCCTCGATGTGCTGGCCGTGTCAGGCACGGCCCCGGCCCTGCAGGCCTGCACGTTGTGGCGGCTGGCGCTGAGACAGGGCGAGGGCAGGCCGCTGGAGGCCTGGTTCCCCACCCCGCCCGCCGGCTGGCTGGACGCGGTCGCGGAGCGTATCGCCGCCTGCCGGGGCCCGACCGGGCTGGAGACCTCCCGGCTATGCCTGCCGGCATGGCTCGTCCTGGGCCGCCAGGCGCAACGCATCCGGACACTGAGCGCCTTGCGCTCCGGCGACATCCTGCTGCACGTGATCGATCCCGAGCCTGCGCGTGATATCGCCGCGCACGCCCCGTTCAATGCCACGCTGCGCTGGGTCGGCGCGGCCACGCCGCGCACCCGGCGCTTTCTGCAAGCCGCGGTGCGGGTCGACGGCGCCCAACTCACCCTCCAGGAGGCCCCCCGCATGACCCAGGAACTGAACGAGGACTTGCCCGATCCGGATGCATCCGACAGCGCCGTGCCGCTGGACGAAGTGGAGCTGCCGCTACAGATCGAGGTGGCGGCCATGGCCCTGGCTGCGGCCGACGTGGCGGCCCTGCAGCCGGGCCAGGTCCTGACCCTGCCCGCCACGGTGCGCGACGCGCGGGTCCGGCTGACCGTCTTCGGCCAGCAGGTCGCCACGGGTGAACTGGTGTGCGTAGGCGATCACCTGGGCGTGCGCATCCGCGCGACGGAGCGCCCATGACCCAGCTTGGAGACCTGACTGGCCTGATGCTGGCCGTCATCGCGATCAGCCTGCTTCCCTTCGTCGCGATGGTGGTCACTTCCTACGCCAAGATCGTGGTGGTCCTGGGGCTTCTGCGCAATGCCATGGGCGTGCAGCAGGTGCCGCCGAACATGGTGCTCAACGGCATCGCCATCCTCGTCTCCATCTACGTCATGGCCCCCATCGGCAGCAAGGCGATGGAAGTCCTGCAACAGAACAACGGCCGGGAAACGAACCCGACCCAGCTCACCATCGACGTGCTGGGCGCGGCGCGCGAGCCGTTCAGGGAATTCCTCATCAAGCACACGCCCCAGCGCGAAAAGCAGTTCTTCCTGCATGCCGCCCGCAGCGTATGGCCCGAGGACATGGCCGCCAAGCTGAACGAGAACGACCTGATCGTGCTGGCGCCCTCCTTCACGCTGTCCGAGATGACGGACGCCTTCCGCATCGGCTTCGTACTGTACATCGCCTTCCTCGTGGTCGACCTGGTCATCGCCAACATCCTCCTGGCGATGGGGCTGAACCAGGTCCAGCCCGTCAACGTCGCCATACCGTTCAAGCTCCTGCTCTTCGTCCTCATGGACGGCTGGTCCACGCTGATGCATGGCCTGGTCATGACCTACCGGTGAACGCCCATGGAAGTCGAAAACCTGATCAGCATCACCACCGAAGGCCTGCTGCTTTGCCTTTACGTCTCGCTACCCGTCGTGCTGGTGTCGGCCGTCACGGGCCTGCTGGTCGCGTTCGTGCAAGGCATCACCGCGATGCAGGAAGCCATGCTTGCCCACCTGATCAAACTGCTGGCGGTGACGGTGACCATCGCGCTCGGCGCCGCGGCGGGCGGCATCGCCATCCTCCGCTTCGCCGAGAACCTGCTCATGCGGGTCGTGCCGTCGTGAGCCGTCGCATCGCCGCAGGACAGGCGGCCGCCTCCTTCGCCCCGGAGCACGCGCAGCTGCGGCAGACGCAAGGCCGGCGCACGCAGTTGCGGCTGCTGGCGCGCCGCAGGCAGGCGATGCGCCTGCACGACGACCTGCTCATCCGTGACGCGCAGCATGGCATTCCCCACGCCACCGTGGCGGACGACAGGCGCACGCGCCGCCGGGAACTGCTGGCCCGGCTGTCGGCCAGGCGCGCGCAAGCCGCTGGGGCCGGCGACACGCAAGCGCCGCCGCCCGTCCCGTCCGCGGCGCCGTCGGAACCTGGCGCCACGCCACCGGAAACACCCCGCCCGCAAGACCTGGCGGCTTGGCGCGACGCCCCGCCGCCCGCCGCCGATACGGGTGGGAGGGCGCCGCTGGCCGTCGGTGAACGCAATGCCCGGCAGCAGGCCGGCCACCAGGACGACGCGGACGAACGGCGGGAGGGCGCAGGCGCCGAGCCGGCAACGGGCGCCGGTCGCCGCCGCACGATCGCCGTGGGCCGTGCGCGCGCCGCCGCGCCCCTGCGGCAGGCTGGCGACCTGCAGCAGTTCCTGTGGGCGCACCATCGCGATGCGCTGACCGCGCTCCCCATGATGGCCGATGCCTGGGCCCGCGCCTTGCTGCACGCCATCGACAGCGCGGGCGCTTCCCGCTCCTGCGTCGACGCGGCGCTGGCCTGCCAGGAAGACCTGCTGGCAGCCTGGGCTCGCCACGGCGAACGGCTGGAGGTGAAACAAGGCGCCTTGCTGCAAGCCTTTCTGCCGGCGCTGCGCGACCATGCGCCCGCGCCGGATGGCGGAGCCGGCAGGCCATATGCCCTGTTGCCGCTGCTCATGATCAGCGGCTTGCGCCCGCGCACACCCACGCAGTTGCGGGAGACGCGCACGCGCGTGCGCAACCAGCGCCTGGCTCGCCTGCCTCCGAAGGAGCGCTGAGGTGCCTTCGTTCCCGGATCGCTCGCTTCGCATTGCGAGCCAGCCCTTTCCCTTCCGCCGCTAGGATGGCGGCACGAGATGCCACAAGGCGGAGCACGATGAAACGATTACGCGTACTGACCGGCATCCACGCAGGCGTCTCCGTCGTCCTGGGCGTGGGACGGGTGCGCGTGGGCCGCGACAGCCAGTCCGACATCCTGATCTCGGACTGGACGGAAGCGGACGTCATGCTGATCGTCCCGCAGGAGGGACCGGTGCTCGCCCACGCCGTCAGTGACGCGGGGGACGCCGGGGACGCGGCGGACAGCCTGGCGCTCCCGCCGGCCGGCGACGACCCGGCGCGGCCACTGCCGGACTACGCAGCGCAGCGTCACGGCGAAGTCGTCTTCTGCATCGGCCCCGATGACGAACCCTGGCCGCCGGACGTCACCTTGCTGCAGGCCCTGTACGGCGCCGGCCCCGCCAGTGCGCGGCGCACGCCATCCCGCTGGCGCACGCCCGCGCTGGTAGGCGTGGGCGCGCTGGCTTGCGGGCTGGCGGCGGTGTGCGCGTTGTTGCTGATGTCCGAAACCGGCCACGCCCTTGCCGTGCCGCCGGCGCAGGATGCCAAGGCCAGGCAGTTGCTGGCCACGCGGCTGCAAGCCGAATTCGATCACCAGGGCTGGACTGACCTGCACGTGCGCACGCAGGCGGGCCGGCTCCAGGTGCATGGCTACGTGCCTAACCTCGCCGCCGATGCGCGCGTGCGCGACGTGCTGCGCACGCTGGGCGCGACGGAGGCGGAACGGCGCTACCGGGATGCTGGCGGCGACGCGCAGGCGCTGCGCCAGATGCTGGCCCAGCACGATATCAAGGTCAGCTACACCGGCGAGGGCCGCTTCCACCTTGCCGGCAAGGTGGCCTCGCTGCCTGCCTTCGAGGACGCCCTGACCCGCGCGCGCGGCGAGCTGGGCAACCCCGAGGTCCGCATCACCACCGACATCACGCAAAAACCCGACAGGGCTCCCGCACTGGCCTATGTGAACGTCTTCGCCACCGACAACCTGCGCGTGGCGCGTACGCCTGACGGCACCCGCCACGTGTTCTCCGCCACCTCGCCGGCGGAGACCGCCGGGCAGCCCGACGCGCCCGCCAGCCCGTCGCTCGGCACGCCCGCCAGTCCGCCGCCTGCGGCGCCCGCCGCCGCCGCAAC